>VMHT01130302.1_pt1 | contig 55334 bp, 57 predicted proteins | sample 4693611 | NCBI WGS metagenome assembly VMHT01 (sample SAMN12280063, study PRJNA550983) | marine metagenome | isolation source: seawater sampled from same location over 5 years 0.02-0.2 micron viral filtrate | place: USA: collected off the coast of southern California halfway between the port... ... | reverse complement strand
AGTCTACGTAATTCAGTATATCGATCGATATTATCTATTTTATCGTCAATTCTAGCTTTCATTTCAGCTTCTGTTTGGGCTGGTAAGTAGCTAACATTGTATGGTGCGAAGTTAAAGTGTTCACAGCCATATCCGCTAGCTTGCTTACCGTTCCAAGTAGTCCACTCTTTGTAGTGGTAGGGAATACCCCTATGCAAAAGCATCCCAGATAGTTTTTTTGTCTTCGACATAAGTTAAGCCTTTGTAGTTAAACCATTGATAAATTCCGTCTTTATCTTTATCTTCATTATATTTGAAACCGAATGAAGGTGGCAGATTGCCTACTGTGTATGGTTTGAATTTGATACCATTAAGTTTAATGGATTTGTCGGTTGAAATTTTAAATGTTTGCATAGTATTATTTTTATTTGTTACATATATATTATCGATCGGTGGTCGTATTTATTTTGTAAAAGTACCATCGTGATACATAGTGTGTATTCGGTTGGATACACTTTGAGCTACCCATAGTTTAGTGTGAGAGTAAGTTCTACCTTTATTACCAGCACCTTTACCTCTAACGTGCCAACGGTTATACTCTTTGTCTGTTAACCCAGAGCAATAGTCACCTTGAGTTACTTCAATTCGGTGTTTGCGATTCTTCGCTAGTCTTGAGTTTTTAACGTACTCACACGCTTCTTTCATGGTCATCATTTTACATTACGTTTTACCCAGTTAATAATATATTCTAGTCGATCGAGTTCGTTAGGTATTAGTACTCGTTTGTGGTTATAAATAGTTACATCCATTCTACCCCTGCCGTGCCATACGCCCGTCCAATACTCGTCTTTAATTTTTACTACTTTGTTTATTTGGTACAAACGATCGAGTCGGTTTGATTCAATTCTGACGTAACCTGATTGATAAGATTTTATTTTACGTCCGTCGTTTAGTAGGAATGTGGTAGTTCCGTTATTATTTATTTCTATTAGTTTCATAGTTATATATTATCGTTAGGTGTGTACGGTTTTTGTGTTTGTCTAAGTAAGTCATTTGCTAACATTTCATATGTTTCGCCGTCTTCTAGTGAACACTCGTGTTTAACGAATTCCCATACCTCGCGGTAATATTGCCCTTCACATCCGGGTTTATTTCGGTTTTTAAAATACTCTATAGTATCGTCATTCCAGTAAAATTCCATATTATTTAAATTTATTTGCTACTTCATATATTTCTTGTTTGTCGTCGCTATCTAAACCTTCAGTTTGATTAGCGTACATTCTTAATACGTAGTGTACAAAGATACAATCGTTTTCAGTGAGTTTAATATTTTTCATTTGTTAGTGGATTTATAGTAGTTAATTCTTTCTAAGACTTCTTGTCTTTCTATAAGCCCCTCCATTTGCTGTAAAACATCAGAAGACATATCTATTTGTTTTCCGTTTTCACAAGTAAGTATAAATTGCATAGTAGTTATATTTTTTATTCATATATATTATCGAATACACCTCGTATTGACTTTGTAAAAAGTATACACTTTGTTTGTTGGTTAAAATAGTATTACAGGTATTATACTCTACCTCTAAGTACCTAAAAAAATAAATTACCAAGAAAGTGTGACAATAGGGTGTTAAGTATATATAATAAGAAGCTATCGTCGCATACCTAATTCGATCTGATTACCGAAAATTTAACAATGTTATAGGTGGTTGCTATACACATCAGGTTTATCTGAGTGTATTGAGTGATCTGTTTAACATTATTTATACTGGTGATCATACACATCTCAACGCGCCAGTTCCGTTAGGGGTTAAACTAGATTACTTTACTTCATCTAGTTCAACTCTTTCGATTACATTAGTTCGAACATTCGAAGGCATATCGGTAGATTGAGACCAATAACCTCTTTTAATCCAACAAGGCATAATGTTTAGTTTAGGTAACATTACTTTGAGAACCTCATCGTGGTTGTAAGTAATCTTTTGATTTTTGTTGTTAACAAAGGTTATGATTTGATTACGACCATACCATGATTTACGGACTACGAAGTTCTTACGTTCGATTGGTGGGAAGATTTCATTTAGTTCTTCTTTAGATAGTTTTGAAATTGCTTCGTTTAATTTAGAATTTGACATAATTTATTTATTTATTTATTTACATTTATATTATCGAATACCATTCGTATTCAGTTTGTAGATTTAAGTCTAGTAGAAATCATAATAGATATCTAGGACTTCAGACTTCTGTTCGTCTGTCAGCTGAGTGTAATGCTTATCGAATACTCTCCAGCTTATTTTCAATAGTGTGTAAGAAAAGTTTGACATAGTTAATTGATTTAAAGGGTTAATAATTTGTTTAGTAGCAGATATCGCATGGGATATGTCCTGCTCCGTTGACAGCAACATCGTAGCTGATAGCAATTAATGCTGCAATGATGAAGGCTGTTGTTCCGATGACCAGTGCTTGGCCAGCATACTTTAGTATGACTTTGTGGTTGAATTTACGCATAGTTATTATTTGTTTACATTTATATTATCGTTCAGGTTCCGTGTTAGCTTTGTATAGTTGAGATGCCGATGATCTTGCTATAGCTCTCGTTGCTGTAACATTTGCTGAGGTAGTTATCTAGATGCTGTTGATTAGTGAACTGTTTAACAGTGCTGTTGTAATTCCCTAACCAGTTCTTTGTATCTATTCTAACTAACATATCTTTGTTTCTTTATTCATATATATTATCGTATACTATCCGTGTTAGGTATGTAAATGCTATACATATTATATGTGTATGCGTGTGCGTGATCCTGATCCTGCTGTGCTGTAACCGGGAAAGCCCAAATGTTTGCACGGAATCCAGCAGTCAGCTGATCGCTATGAGATAATGCTATACATTGATCCTTGTAACCGTGATCCTGAAACCTGAACGTGCATGGGGGCTGGTCAAACAAAACGAGTTTGTGAATAGGGGGTGTGCTGAGTATGTATGGTAGCAACATTTCACCTCTATATATCTAACAAAAAATTTTTTACAATATTTTTTTGCGACGTTAGGTAGTTATATATAATAGTAAGAAGCTATCGTCACTTTTAATAACACAGAAAACAGCGTAATCATACAAGGTATGACACAAAAACTATCTCCAACAGCTAGAAGAGCTAAAGCTGCAAGGGACAAAGCTTATGCAATGACACCCGACAGGAGAGCTAAAAAAGCACATGCTCAAAGACAGCGCCGATCCGAACCATCCGAAGCTAAAAACAAGGATTGGGACCACAAAGATAAAAGATGGGAATCCCCTAGTAAAAATCGTGGTAACGACGGAGAGGGCACAAAGAAAGAATCAGGAAAAAACTACACTATATAGCTAACGCAACAAAAAAACAACCAAATGGCAAGAATAATAACTTACGAAGATGATCCTAATATCTCGGACCTGGATAGACTGATAGGTTCAGATGGCAACGATTATAATATAACAAAGAATTTTACGCTTCTAGGTATCGCAGAGTATGTTATTGACGTATTTGTTAACCCAGATGCAACCGATTTTCACATTCCAGTCTTTAATAGCAATGGAACGAGGATAACGGACTCAATAATGCACCAAGATAGCTCCCCTTCAAATGGTGTAGCTGGTACTATCATAACCACTGATGGTAATTTTAGCGTTGTAGGCAACACTGTGCTTGGAACAACTGTAGATAATACTACTATTATACCCTCTACACTAAGAATAAGAGGTAAAGTGTCTGATAAAAATGATAATTTAGGCGTTGCCAACCAAATATTGATGTCCGATGAGAACGGTTACGTGCAATGGGGCCCAGAATGTGGCAATGGATATGTTATAGGTCAAGGAACACTACATTACTTGCCATTATGGACGCCAGATAGCGGAACAATTGGTGATTCTTTAGTTTATCAGAATGGTGATAACACTACACCTGCTACAGAAATATATTTTAAGGGTGGTTTAGCCAGCGAGGGTTCAAAAGTTGCTAATATTACAGATATTGCACTTGGAAACAAAAATTTCGCCGGTGGCGAGGGCTCTGCTGCATTAAACTTTAGATCTATTGCATTAGGTAACGACTCTCTTGCTTCAGGGCATAGAGGCGTGTCAGGTGGTCATGGATCATTTACTGCTGGTTATAATGTTGGAGCGGGTAATGACGGCTTTGGTTTATGGCTTGCTGACTATACGGACGCAACAACTCTAGAATTGAACTTAATAAGTGGGACAATAAACCCAGGAGACTACTTAGTAGCTAATGTGGGTGATGATCCTGCTGCTAAAATAGAAATTCTAAGTGTTCAATACCCAACTAATGCAGCACCATGGGAAATAACTATTGCTACCCCAATATCAGTTAACTTAGATCAGGCTTTTGCAATTGAAACAGCAACCCCTGATAGGAGTGATCAACAAGCTACGATTGCTATTGGCTTCCAATCTGCCTCTAAAGGTTTTGCAGCAGCAGCAATTGGTTATGACGCTGTAGCAGAAGGGACTGGAGCTTTAGCGTTGGGTAAAGATGCTTTAGCAAATCAAACTAATCAAGTTGCTATTGGATCTGGAAATGTAAAGCTAGATGGTACAACCCAGGATGACACGCAGGACAAAGTGCTTGTTATTGATGCAAATACCAGCATTGTAAAATATAGAAGCGCACTCACGATTTCACCTGAATTAGGATGGGACACAGTTGCTTATGCGGACGGGAATACAAACTGGATTGTAGACAAGTATAATGGGTACATGGAAATTCCATTTGGAGTTATACCTCCTGCAAAAAGAGAAGTACGGCCAGCTAACCTAAATACTGGAGAAGAAGGCTATTTTGTATTTGTAGCAAACTCTGCAGATATTCCAGCAGACTTTTTAGATTTTACATCGGTTAACAACGGTAATATAAACAGAGTAAGAACTACATGGTCTGGGAGTGGTACAAGAACATATATACCAAACAATCAAAATAATGGAAAGTGGGTTATAGGAACGGCTGTTAAATTTCACTATATAGTAAGAGAAGACAGTGGCTTTACTACAATATGGTGGGATGCTTGCTGTGAAATTCAAGCATTAAATGATTGCCCGGTTATAACAAGTCCATCTGTATCTCATACAATAAATGAAGACCAAGCGTTTTCAGGGGGGTTACCCGCGACTGACGGAGACGGGCCCTTAGCCTTAGCGTGGAGCGTAGTTGATCAACCAGACAATGGAACCGTTTCTATTAACGCAGCCAATGGTAATTACACTTACACGCCTGCCTCTAATTATTCTGGCAACGATTCTTTTACGTGGCAAGTATTTGACGGTGGTTGTTATTCACAAGTAGGGACCGTGAGTTTTACAATAAATGAAGTTGTAGAATTTCCTGCATTTAAAATATCAAATGGGTTGGGCAATAACTGTGGTGCTGATGATGTTGCTCCTTTATATACAGGAACAGCTGGTGGAAGTTACCTATGGGAAGGCCACTATTGTGATCCAGATCATGCTGCCGCAGATGTGACCATTACTACTTTCTATGATGTAGGGGGCGCATGGGTTGCTGGGTTGCCCGCTAACTGGGCGTTTGCCAAAGATGACGTAAGTGGAGTAGCGGTAGATTATAGGTTTACACTAGAATCATCAAACGTCGCTTCCGGCTTAACTAGAATAAAATTAGAAATAGAAGATGCCGGCGGAAATGTTGGAACGCCTTATATATTAGAAATTGGCGCTGCATTTGATACGCTGACTAAAACAGAGGTATTATTAGATTATTCTGGATCAGCACCAAACGCTACAGGTGGCGACTGGATATATCCTGGCGTTACATACGATAATATATGGGACGGTAAGAAATTTGAAAATTTAAGTACCGATACATATAACGGCCACACAACAACTGAAACTGCCACTGCAACTAGTGTTTCCCCCAGCGGCGGTACTTTTGCGGCATTATACCCCTCAGCTACTTTTAGAATAGAAAAAACTACCTGGACCGACCCTTTAGAATTCTATTATAATTTAGAGCTTGACAGCGGTGCTTTAACACCTACCTCTAATAATATAGACCCTGGGTTGACAATAGAATTTGACGCGGCTACTTTAAATTCTGCTTTTTCAAAAACAGGAACTGGTGATCTTATATGGACACTAGAAGTTGAAGATATATTAAGAGCTCCTCTTGCGACTGGCAATATTACCAATATATCACCCAACGTAACCGGAGCTGGCCACACTTGTAATGATGGAGGAATGGCTCTAATAGCTTGGGGTTACGACACCGCTGGTACATATCACTCTTTCTTACTAAGAAGATTTGATATTGCAAACAACGGCGGCAGGCCTATCCAACACCAAACGCCCAACGTAGGTAGTCAGTTTTTTGCATCCAAATCATGGCAAGCGCCGTATGCGTACATATCAACACCGGCAGCAGTTGCAGGGCAATGTACTACTCCTGGCGCAACCTCGACATGGTGGCAAAGAGGCGGCAGTGGATGGCAGCTTGATGACACTGATGTAGATGAAACTAATGCTGGAGCAATATGGGATAAAAATAACATTCTTGCTAATTTACCAAATCAATCAGGTACAGGGCAAAATAATTACTCCTATATACCCGCCCTTCAAAACGCGAATTACCAAGCCAACAATTCTGTTGCTGGTTTATATAGGATGGATAACGCTACAGCAGCAACTATAGCGTCTACTATAACAAGCGGAAAAATAAACTTTATGGTTGTTGGTCTTGGGTTTGCTAATGGCCCGCAATCTGGCGGAACCCCTGCTACCTGTGATCCAACAAAAGAGTACCAAGCTTGGTTGCATGGTGACGCGTGTCAAATGAGAATATTTACAGAAAACGCTGCCAGTACAAATCAAATAGAAATAAAAGACGGAGCTAATAGCTTCCAAGCAGGGGACGGTAAGTATGTTGAAATAGACGTATATGCAACTCCTGGATCAAACGCAACAGTATTTTCATTTTAATATATGGCAAGAATAAGTACCTATGCACTTGATGCAAAGCCTGAGATTAATGATAAGGTTATAGGAACAGACAACGGAATCGGGGAAGCTCAGAGAACAAAAAATTATTCTTTAAGAGAGGTAATGGCTTTGTTTAATGAGCGAAACCTTGTTGCTGTTGCAGATCAAGTTATATTTAAATTTCAAGATGATATAACAGAGGGGCGCGAAACTGGTACAATTAGCTTTGAGGCTGGAGGTGGCGATGGAGCGACCATGTCTAGCTTTTCAGATATAATAGTTAGCTACAAAAACAGCGGAGATATACTTATTTCAGATTATATAAAAACATTTTTAGACAGGGATATTATTATAGCAGAGATGGGTAACATAAACAACTTTGTTACATGCAAGCTTGTTGATATTGAAGAAGACTTTGAAACTGGTTTTTTTAAGTTTTCTTTTTTTATACGAGAAAGCAATGGTAATATAAATGCTGAAAAACATTATATAATAAGTGAATACTCCAAAGGCGGAGACAAGTTCTTTGAGTACAGCCAAGAGCAAGCTAGTACGCTTTGGACGATACAACACGATTTAAACAAAAAACCTTCAGTTACAGTTTCAGCGCCCTTTTCAGATGAGGAAGTGGTGGGTAAAGTAAAATACGAAGATAACAACAAATTAACAATAACTTTTAACGCCGCATTTTCCGGCAAAGCTTACTTAAACTAACAACATGGCAGATATTAAATACTTAGTCGGATTAGATGTAGATGGGAACATTAATCTTAACACAAAAGAATTGCAGTTCGCATCAATACACCCCCTTGCTGCAAACCCAGCTTCCCCATCTCCTTCAATTGGTCAAACCTATTGGAATACCGTTAACGACGAACTAAGGGTGTATAATGGATCCGTTTGGATTGCTGTTGGGGCAGATACAAATTATGGCCAATGGCAAATCACTGACGGGACTCAAACAGATGACGTAACAACTGATCAAATTGTTAAGTTTGCCGCGGGAGCAGCCGGAACAGCAGGAGCGGGACTATCGGGGAGCGGAACAGCTCTTGACCCTTACGTGATTACTTACAGATTTCCAAACGACTTTTTAACAGGCCTTAGCTTTGACGATACTAACGGTATACTTACCGCTACTGTTTCTAATCAAACAAACGTTACTGTAGATCTTGACGGGAGATATGCACTAGCAAGCGATATTCCTACTAATATAGTAGAAACAATAACAACTACAGACGGTACGTATATAAATTTAACGCCAAATTCTCCCACCGATGGTGCGGTAACAGTTACGGCTGAGTTATCAGGGGTTGACGGTATTGCGGCAGAAACATCAGCAGGAAACGGCGTAAGATATTTATCAAAAAACAATAAGTGGGCTGAAATATCTTCTATACCTGGAACTTATGAGTGGGAAATACAAGGTGACACAGGTGGTCCAACAGCTGTAGCTTCAGGTGATGCTATTGATTTTGCAGGAGGAACTAATGTTACAACTGCTTTTTCGGGTACTACGCTGACTATTAACTCTACAGATCAGTTCCAAGGAACGCTTACTGGTATAACAGAGGGACCTGGTATTACAGTAACCGCATCATCTACTTCGCCTACTGTGGCGGTAGATTACTTAGGCGTTGACAACTATATATTAGAGCCCAACTCCCAAGTAATCGCAGATGCTGATGATATAATAAACTTCAGCGATGACACTGACAATAATGTAAAGAAAACCGCTTTAGGTGACATACCGATTGCAGCTTTGACAGAAGTTAAAACTTATATTGATAACTCTGTTGCGGGTGGGCTTATTTATCAAGGGGGCTATAATGCAGCAACTAATACGCCGGATCTAGATGTTTCGCCAAGTTCATCAATTGAAAAAGGTTGGACATATACCGTAACGGCTGACGGTAGCTTCTTTACAGAGCAAGTTAGAGTTGGTGATTTACTTATTGCGGAAATAGACTCGCCTACATCTCTGAGTGATTGGACAACAGTTCAGAACAATATTGACTTAGCTAGTTCGACGCAGATTGGTATTGGCAATGTCGCGGCCTCCACATCCGACTCTTTACTGGGCGTAAATGTAAGTTATTCATCAGGTACAGCGAGTGTTGGGTTAGATATAGACGGCCTGCCAAACTTTGGTAGTCTTATAGGCACAGACACAGCTTCTATAAAAATACCAGTATTTGACGGGGACCAAGACGACCGAAACGAGAGTATAGAACTTGAGCAACTTTTTAGTTCCAGATCAACAAGTGTATTAATCGGTAATGGTTCTGCAACTGGTATTCAAATCAAAAACTCTGGTGCTTCGGGCGCAAATAAAAATCATGGGCTAGGGACTAATTCAAATGGTTTTTTAGTTCAGCTTGTTGATACTTCAACTGGAGAGACGGTTTATGCCGATGTTCAGAGGGGTGCTTCGGGTGTTATTAATATTACTTTCAATACAGCCCCCGCAAGTAATGGAATACGAGTGCTAATACAAAATGTAAACTAGCATAATAAATATAATAAAATTTAGTATATGGCTAATCGTTTTTTAAATAACATAACGATTAATGATGAGTACACTCTGCCAAGTGCAGATGGTACAATAAATCAGATAATCACAACAAATGGAGCGGGGCAACTCAGCTTTGTAGACCAAAGCACCGTCGCTGCGGGAACTGCAACTTACGCGACCACCGCAGGCACCGCTACATACGCAACCAGCTCGGGAAGTTCAGATACCGCTAAATCATTGATTATATCTGTTAAAAATTCTACAGGTACTACAATCCCGGCTGGGTCAGTTGTGTGTTTTGATAACTCTGTTGCTACGCCTTCCGGAAATGTTATACCTGTAAAACTAGCAGATAGTAATGGCACTGATTCGATGCCTGGTGTAGGTATTACAACCGGCGCGATATTAGATACCTCTACGGGTCAAGCGATAATGTTTGGCCATGTCTCAGGGTTTGACACTTCTTCTTATTCTACTGGGGATACTTTATATGTTAGCGATGTACCTGGTGAGTTCACGACTTCAAGACCGCGTAATGTAAGATATATTCAAAAAATTGGTATAGTAGTAAAAGTACACGCTTCTAATGGATCATTAGAAATATTTGGAGCAGGTCGTGTAAATGATGTGCCAACACCTTTATATATAGACCACCCTAACCAAAGAGTTGGTATTGGTGCTTCTTTCCCGTCTGAAATATTAGATATAGAAGGAGCAGATCCCTCGGTATTAATAAAAAATACTACGTTTGGCTCAGGAGAATCTTCTTTAGTTTTTAAAACAGCAATGGGAGCTACTAATTCTTTTGCCTTAGATTCGACTAATGATTTAAATTACAAAAACACCCTGGGTGCATCAATTTTTACAATAGAGAACGGCGGCTTCGTTGGGGTTGGAACTACAGACCCAAGATGTCCTTTGCAAGTGTCTTCAGACGAAATTGATACTGATTTTTTAATAGAATCGGGTAACACACAAGCCAGGATGTCGATAAACAATACTTCGACGGGTGACTCGCAAATTAATTTTCAGCTGGGTAACACTAGTAGATTTACTATGGGTGTGGACAATTCCGATAGTGATAAGTTTAAAATATCAGGGGGCGCAGCCTTGGGGAGCAGTGATATGATAGTTTTAGATTCCACGGGCAACGTGGGGATTGGGACAACTAGTCCTAGTGAAAAACTTCACGTTGTTGGCTCAGCTCTTATTGAGGGCTCAAGTACAGAATTAAAAGTAAAAGGAAGCGGGAGCTACGACACAGCTAATATTGTTATGGGTAACGCTGCTCATGATAGCTTTTCAATAGATACTCGAAACGATCCAGGCGATAATAAAACAACTCTCAGTTTTGATTCTTATCTGACAACGGGTACATCAGCAATAACGCTTGGCGATAATTATGTAAATTTAAGTACAGCCGGCTCAACCCGGTTGGTGATCAATTCTTCGGGCAATGTCGGGATCGGGACGGGTAGTCCTGATACAAAACTTGATGTTGCAGGCAGAGCTGTTATAGGAACTGGTAATACACTTACTAACGCAACTAACGCTACCGTAATAGGTAATAGCAATAACCTTACAAGCGATACTATTGTCGATAACTACACAAATTTGGTTCTTGGGGATTATGGCGCGGGTCGTTATGCCAATACTGTAATTAGCGATAGAACATTAAGATTGGGTAGAGCAGATATTATTTCTAATTCTTCTTCCAACACAACTGGTATATTAAATTTTAATGATTCTGCAGAGGCTAACGCTGCTTACTCTAACGTAGGTGGGTTCGTAGGCTACTTCCCGCCGCCTACAACTACAAATGGGTATTACTTTTTCAGCGCCTTCAGCGAAAACGTACAAGGTAGTGCTTTCCAGGCCGGAGGAAGTCCAACAGCTTCCAGAATGAACATGTCAATGGATCCTAACTTAGATTGCGTTGGCTATAAATTTGATTCTAATACTAGTAGCGGAGGCGGTGTTTATTACACTGCAAGTCAAAACAACGCTAACGCTTCTTCTAGAGGTATTGTAACTTTTGATTGTAGACATCAAAACCAAAACTACGAAGCGCCAGACGGGCACAGCTTATTTGAAATAACTTCTGGTTATGGCAGAACTAAATTCATTGTAAAGCAAGCGAATGGCCAATCTAATGTTGGAATTGGAACTTCGAGCCCTCAGGCGCAGCTGCATATAGGTGATTCACAAAGTAATGATTCGGGACTGAGGTTTACAACAATAAACGGAGGTAATAACGATGCGGTTAACATGCACTTCTTAGGAACTCAGCCATTTTCTCCTTTTTATATATCTAGGAAAAATACAGGTGGAGCTGAAATACAACTCCAGTATGACGGGGATATAATATTAAATGGCAATAACGGCGATAATGTTGGGATTGGCACAACCCAACCACAACAGCAACTTCACGTAGCTGGTACATCTTTATTTGGTGGTAATATTTATTTTGGAACAGGCACGTCTAATTATATAAATGGAACCGGGGGTGGTTTTAATGTTTACGCTAATAGCAATTTAAAATTCGCTGTTAAATACGGAGGACACACAGAGGTGTATGACGATTTAGAAGTGGACGGGGACATGCTCTGCGAGGTTGTTGGTAAAGGCTTAGTGTTAAAATCGCCAAATGGAACAAGATATAGAATAAAAGTAGACAATAGCGGTAATTTATCAACAGAAACATATTAAATAAAAGAAATGGCAATAGTATATAATTGGAATTGTAAAACAGTAGATGTACACCCTCAAGAAGAGGGAGAAATAAATGTGGTATATAATGTGCATTGGATTTTAACCGGCACCTCAGACAGGCTCGACCCAGAGGGTAACCCGTATCAAGCAACAACTATTGGCACACAAGTTGTACCTTTAAACCATGACACTGAATTTATACCTTTTGAAGATTTAACAAATGAAATAATAGTTGATTGGACTAAAGAATCTATGGGAGAAGAAATGGTGGCTGATATAGAATCTGGCGTACAACAAATAGTTAATTTAAAAATAAATCCAATTTCTGTAACTATGACGATAGGGGGTTAAGTAAGAAACACTAAAACTACGTAATATATAAAGTATACCCGGCACGGGAAAGTGCAAACCAATAATAACATAAAAACCAAAACCAATGACGTTTTATTACGAGACTAATTCGTGGACTAGTCAACCACAACAAGACGAAAACCGAATTAAACTGTGGAACCATATAGCCGACAAAGTAAATTGGCGCATAGTTCAACTACCAAACGGTTATTACCAAACAGAATACCAAGATCTTCGGAATGAAGAAACCTGGAAGGATGTTACGCGGCGCGAAACAATGGAGGCCGCTGAAACTTCAATAGATAAAACTATTGAACACTACAAAAAGAAAGTTGAATTTTTGAACGGACCCAAAGTAGTTAAGACCTTTAAATAAGTACGCTGCTAGCAAAGAGTTAATTAAATTAAATTAAATTAAATGGAATACAATAATCCGAGCGAAATAGTAAAAACGCTCACTTTCGGCAGTGATGCTAAAAAACAAATTATCCAAGGCGTTGAAAAATTATCAAATGCTGTAAAGAGCACATTAGGCGCTTCAGGTAAATGTGTAATATATGAAGATGCCCTTGGTAGGCCGGTGATAACAAAAGACGGTGTAACCGTTGCAGAAAGCGTAGTCTTATTACATCCGGTTGAAAACATAGGGGCAACCTTAATAAAGGAAGCTGCTAGTAACACTGTAAAAGAAGCTGGAGACGGCACAACAACATCAACTGTGTTAGCACATTCGTTGTTAAAAATTGCAAACAAAAAATTAGATGAAGAAGAAGTTAGAGAACTTAAAGCAGGCATTATTAGTGGCGCTAACAAAGTTAAAGTATATCTTGATAAGTCCAGTACTCAAGTTGAAGGCGAAATGCTTAAAAATGTTGCTATCATTAGCTGCAATAACGACGAAGAGCTTGGAACCAAAATTGGCAAAGCTTATGAAAAAGTTGGAAAAAATGGCGTCGTATTGATGGAGGAATCCGATACAAACGAAACTTATGTTGAGTTTGTTGACGGAGCACAATTTGACAGCGGGTTAAAAACAACACATTTAGCTACTGATAAAAATAAAGGGATAGCTGTATTAGAAAATCCTTTTGTACTTATAGTATCTTCACCGATACCGAATATTAGAAGAATACAGAATGTGCTTGAGCACACTATAAAACAAAAAAGAAGCTTACTAATTGTAGCTGACGTAGAGCAGCAGCCTTATGCAACTCTTTTAGCAAATAAAGTTAAAGGTAATATAAAGGTAAATATAGTAGATCCGCCGGGGTTTGGGCCAACCAAGCAGCAGACGTTAGAAGACTTAGCGATGTTGACGGGGGCGAAGATCATAAATGAGGAGCTAGGAGACGATTTAGATTTAATAGACCCTAATGTACTAGGCAATGCGTTTAAAGCTGTTACGGACGATAAAAACACTGTTTTACAAGTAGAAGAGATTAACGAAGAAATTGCTTTGCGCATAATTGACGTTGAAAAACAAATAGAAGAAGAATCTAACCCGTTTTTTAAGAAAAAATTAGAACAAAGATTGTCAATGCTCACTGGCCAAGTCGGTATTGTATATGTTGGGGCAGATTCTAAGGTAGAGTTAAAAGAAAAGAAAGACAGGGTCGAAGACGCAATACACGCTACTAAAGCAGCTTACAAAGAAGGTATAGTTGCTGGTGGAGGTGTAGCTTTATTAAACGCCTCTACATTATTAAAAGCTAAAAATAAAGGCGAAGAGATATTGCTAGAAGCAATAAGATCACCATACGAGACTATATTAGAAAATGCCAATATACCTATTGCATATCCTCAAATTAAAAATAGAGGTATAGATGTTAAAACAGGTAAAGATGTTAATATGATTAAGGCTGGAATTATAGACCCTGTATTAGTTACTAAGTCAGCATTGAAAAACGCTGTAAGTGTAGTAACGACTATAATATCTGCGGATTGTGTAATCAGTAATAAAAGGTTGGCATGAAAGCGATAAATCACTTTGTAATTGTAGATAAGATAAAAGAAGCGCCGTCAAAAGTAGGCGGACTAGAACTTACTGAAAAACAAAATAAAGATGTACGTTACATTAAAGGCAGGGTTATTAGCGTAGGCGACCAGATAGACATGCTCCAAGATGGAGACTTGGTTAGGTATGATCGACACGCAGGGCATGGCATTGAATGGAAAGATCATTTGTATTATGTTTTAAAAATTTCAGATATAGTACTTATAGAATGAGGCTAAGCGGGCAAGACTTGCAAGATATGAATTTATTAAAGTATTACAGGCTTATCAGAAGATGGGCCTGTAAAACTTACAATTTAAAAGATGCTGATTTGGAGCTGCTTATTTATTTAGATTGCAAAAAGCTTTTTACACGTAATGATTTTATTAATGGCGTATACACTTATAGCTGGGATAAAAACAGATGGGAGCGGCTGCGCAGAGAAGGGTGGATTGATGTTTTTAAAGAGCGCAATAGAACAACCTCAAAATACGCGGCGTATAAAACGTCAAACAAGTGTAAATTACTTATTAAAAGAATATATAGAATAATGTTGGCCGAAGAAGATTTGCCAACGTCTGAAAGAAGTGCATTTTATAAAAACAAAACATATACTGATAAAGTCTTTAACAAGGCTATTGAAGATATGATTAACGATAAAGAACGATAGCATGAAAAAAGGAATAGGACCAAACAATTTAGGAGCGCCAAAATCTCCTACAAAAATATTAGGTGCAATTGCTGGAGCAGTAGCGCCGGCATTAATTAAAGGCGCGGCGGGTGCGTTGGCTGGAAAATTAATGGGCGGTAAAAAAGAGTAATGGCATTTAAGTTAAAGTCTAAAGGCGAAATATTCGGCATCAACGAAGAGTTATCTGAGTTTGGTAGACCAGTGTTTGAAAAATCTTTGGACAATGGCGTTATAGCTGAAGCGAATAGAGACGGCACTACTTTTATAAACAAAAATGTCTCTGCTCAACAAAAAAAAGAAGCGGTAGATCACGAAAACGTACACCACGATCAAATGCTTCAAAATAGATTGCAATATAGCAATGAGGAAGTGATTTGGAAAAAAGACACTAGATCTCCTGCTAGAAAATACGAAAGAGTTGGAGGAGCGCTTTTTAGCGCGGGCCAAAAGCTACAAGAAGGACACGCTTCATTTGAGTGGGAAGATGAAGCTTATAAAAACGATTAAAATGAAAGCAACACCTATAACGCAAAAATGTAAAAGTTCACCAATGAAGATGAACATGGCTTTGGTAGAAGGAAACGCCCAAACTTTAGATAGATTTGAAGATTCTATAGGAGGTATGGTCAGCACAGCTCTAGATAAAGATAAAAAGACTCAGCAAGTAGCTCCAGAAAAAGCAGCTACAGCCGAGCCACCAAAAGTGGACTATACTAAAAAATTTAAAGAAATGGGGGAAGATCTATCTAAAAAAGATTTTAATATAGAGATACCCGATATGTCAACAGCAATAAAAAACCTATCCGGATTTTAAAAACTAACAAAATGAATAAACCAATCACATCAAGAGTGCAGCACGCTACTGATAAAGGCATGGTTCGCCAACCGCTTTTAAACATGGGCTCCCCTGTAAAACAAAAAGTAAAGCTTGAAAACAAAGCTAAAGAAACTATAGAGCAAACGGATTCTTACCAAGGCGGCAAACTAGGCGTTCAAACATCAAAAACTACAGTTAAGCCGGATAAACTTGTAAAGGGTAAAGAAATAATGAAAACTGTTAACACGGATACTTACGACGGGTCCGGTGGATACGCTTCTGATAAGGATTGGAATGCGTTCTTAAAAACGCCTAAAGGAAAAGCGTATTTAGAGAAAAACACTAAGCAGGTTGGCACAGGAACATACGAGCCTGATACTTATACCCCAGGCACTACAACCAAAACTACAGATTTTAATTCATACAAAGTAGCTGTTAAAGGCGACGCTAAGCGCCCATGGCAAAGACGATTTGACAACAGAGGTATCAAGATTGGTGGAAGAGAGACTAGACAAGCTGGAAATAAAATTGATAAGACAAATAGAAAGCTTAGTGAATACGCTAAATTTGATACAAACAAAGACGGTAAATTTAGCGCAGCGGAAAAAAGTGTTATGGGTAAAGGCGGATTTTTAGGTTTAGGAAAATCACAAAAGAAGTTTGAAAAGCTTGGGCGAAAGCTTGCCGAAAATAAAGCGGAATATGAAGGATTTAAGGGTGGTAGAGATGCTGCTATTGCTCAATCTATACAATCAGTTAAAATGGGTAACAAGATTGATCTAGGAGAAAGAGATGCGCGTTTAAGCGACGCAGGTGGTTTTGATAAGCAAAGAGAAGCTTTATCAAACTCTTCAAGCTCAAAAATGAAAAGTAGTCCATATAAGATGATGCCAAAAAGCCCAGCTATGAAAGCTTTAATTGGTAATCAAAAAAATTTACCTGACGCTTTAAAACAAAAAATCTTAAATTCAAAAGGATAATATTATGGCTTATATTCAAAACTCCCCGTTTAAAAAAAGCGGGGCTTGGGCCAGAAAAGAAGGCCAATCAGAAACTGGAGGGCTTAACCAAAAGGGTGTTGATGCTTACAGAAGAGAAAACCCGGGGTCTAAATTAAAAACAGCAGTAACAACTAAACCTTCCAAATTAAAACCGGGTAGCAAAGCCGCTAAGCGTAGAAAATCATTTTGCGCTAGAATGAGTGGTGTAAAAGGTCCAATGAAAAAACCAAACGGTAAACCAACAAGAAAGGCTTTAGCGTTAAGAAAATGGAATTGCTAATGGAGATAAAAGGATTAGGGGATACCATAGAAAAATTTACAAAAGCAACTGGAATAAAAAAGCTAGCCGATAAAATCCCTGGCGGGTGCGGTTGTAATAAAAGAAAAGAAAAGTTAAATAAAATGTTTCCATACAAATGAAAAAAATTTGGGAATGGCTTACCGGTAATGTTATAAAAGAAGTTGGTGATGTCATTGATAAATTAACCACAACTAAAGAAGAAAAATTAGAAGCTCAGCGGTTAATAACTGAGATTCTTGAAAAAGCAGATAAAGAAGCACAAGAGCAAGTAACAGCAAGATGGCAAGCGGATATGAATTCAGATTCGTTTTTATCTAAAAACATAAGGCCCATGGTTCTTATATATTTAACTGTTATCTTTACAGCACTATGTTTTTTTGATGGCAATATAGGAGAGTTTAAAATAGCAGAAGACTATATACCAATTTTTCAATCTTTATTAATAACAGTTTACGGGGCGTATTTTGTTGGGCGTACCTGGGAAAAAGCAAAAAAATCCAGCAATAACAATTAAATTAAATAAAATGAGTAAAGTAAAAGATTTAGTATCAAAAATAGAAAACGACGAATTATCAGATTTGCAAGAGCTTGTAAAAAACATTAACCAATACCAATTACAAATTGGTGGTTTTGAAGCACAGAAGCATGACTTATTACATCAATTAGTTGGTATTAAGCAAAGCTTAAATGACTTACAAAAAAACCTTGAGGATAAATACGGGAATGTTTCTATAGATATCCAAAGCGGGGAAATCAAAGAAAATGACTCTCCTAAGAAAGATTAGTATAGGTAAAGACTATAAAAATGACGCCATGCACTACTCTGTTGGACAGGAAGTGTATGGTGGTCATACTATAGTTAACATTATAGAGGAAGAAGAAAAGTACTCTGTCTATATACAAAAAGGCAATGATGTTATACCCTGGAAAGATTTTAATAAAAATATGGCAATAGCCATTGAATATAATATTGAATACTAATGAATGGGGTTTTTGATTTTATTATAAAACCAGTTAGCAAAAGATACAATAATTCTAAAACAATTGATAATACAGAGCTAATATTAAATACCGATTTACAGGATCATAATTTTGTTTCAAGGATAGGTGTTGTAATGGGTTTACCTATAAATAACCAAACAGGTATATGCTTAGGCGATGAAGTTATTGTGCATCATAATGTTTTTAGAAGATACAGAGATATTAGAGGTATTGAAAAAAATAGCAGAAGCTATTATAAAGATGATTTATATTTTGTAAATGAAATGCAAATATACGCTTATAAGCATATAATTAAATGGATACCATTAACGGGATATAACTTCGTTGCCCCTATAAAAGAAGACAAAATGTTTTCTATTGATTTTGAAAAACCTTTAAAAGGCATATTGAAATATAAAGATCCAGCTTTAAAAAGTATAGAGCCTGGGGATATAGTCGGTTTCCGACCTGGTATGGAATATGAGTTTATTATTAATAAACAAAAATTGTATCGCATACCAACCAATCAAATTACAATTAAATATGAATATCAAGGAAACGAAGAAGAATATAATCCAAGCTGGGCATAAAGCAGTTGAAGAATTAATTAAAGTAGCTAAAGAGGCTATAGTCGATTCAGATGATGATATATCAGCTGACAGGCTTAAAAACGCGGCTGCTACAAAAAAGTTAGCTATATTTGACGCTTTCGAGATATTGTCTCGTATACAAGATGAAGAAGCTATATTAGAAAATAAACCTAAAGAAGAAGAGAAAGCAAAAACTTTTTCAGGGTTTGCAGAAAGAAGATCTAAATAATGTACGAGCAAAATTTATATAGAGTAGATACTCCTATAAAAGCTAATACAATAGCTAGATTAAATAAATCAAAAAAGTGGAAGTACGGTTATAACAAAGAACACGATGTTGTAGTTATAAGTAAGACTGGGCAAATCGGTGAAATATATAATATTCAAAATTTAAGAATTGCATTACCAAAAACTCCCGCTAAAATAGACAAGTCACAGGATAAATGGGCTGCAGATGAGTACCCTAGCGAATTAAAAAGAATACAAAGCGTTTTTGATTGGCGAGAATATCCGGAAGACTTCAAAGAAAAATGGGAACCATATATAGATGAACAATTCAAACGCAGAGAAGAAGGCCATTGGTTCAATAATAAAGGCATGGCTACTTACATTACTGGCACTCACTTTATGTACTTGCAGTGGAGCAAGATTGACGTTGGGAAGCCAGACTTTAGGGAAGCAAACAGACTATTCTTTATATTCTGGGAAGCTAGTAAAGCAGACCCACGATGTTATGGAATGTGCTATCTTAAAAACCGTCGTTCAGGATTTTCATTTATGTCTTCAGCAGAAACCGTTAACCTGGCAACAATTACGTCAGATGCACGGTATGGTATCTTGTCTAAGTCTGGAGCGGATGCTAAGAAAATGTTCACAGACAAGGTTGTACCAATATCCGTCAACTACCCGTTCTTTTTCAAGCCAATCCAGGACGGTATGGACAGACCCAAAACCGAACTTGCCTATAGAATACCAGCCAGTAGACTCACTAGAAAATCCATACAAAATAAACAAGACCAGGAATTATTGGAGGGGCTCGACACCACAATCGACTGGAAGAACACAGGCGACAACTCATATGATGGAGAGAAACTTAAACTCCTCGTCCACGATGAATCGGGTAAATGGGAAAGGCCGGACAACATCCTCAACAACTGGAGGGTTACGAAAACAACATTAAGGTTAGGTAGTAGAGTTATAGGTAAATGTATGATGGGGTCGACATCTAACGCTTTAGATAAGGGAGGTGAAAACTTTAAAAAACTTTACAATGACTCGGACGTTACAAAAAGAAACCGCAATGGACAAACTAAGTCAGGATTATATTCTTTGTTCATTCCTATGGAATGGAATTACGAAGGATTCATTGACAATTATGGAATGCCTATATTCGAAGACCCACCAGCAGATTGCGTTGGCCCACACGGAGACGCTATCGAAGTCGGGGTTATTGAGCATTGGAACAATGAGGTAGAAGGATTAAGAGGCGACCAGGATGCTTTAAATGAGTTTTATAGGCAGTTTCCGCGCACAGAAGAGCATGCGTTTAGAGATGAAACTAAAAATAGTATATTTAATTTAGTAAAAATATACGAGCAAATAGATTATAACGAAGATCTGTCAAGCACTAATGTAGTAAATATTGGTAGCTTTTCGTGGGAAAATGGAATAAAAGATACTAAGGTTAAATTTACACCAAACCCTAACGGTAGGTTTAAAATAACTTGGGTCCCTAATTATGAATTGCAAAATAAGCAATACACAAAAAACGGTTTTAAATTTCCAGGCAATGAACATATTGGCGCTTTCGGGTGTGATAGTTATGACATATCAGGGACAGTTGATGGCAAAGGGTCTAAGGGAGCGTTACATGGGCTAACTAAGTTTAGTATGGAAAATGCCCCACCAAATTCATTTTTTTTAGAATACATTGCAAGACCTCAAACTTCTGAAATGTTTTTTGAAGATGTGCTTATGGCTTGTGTATTTTATGGAATGCCCATATTGGCTGAAAATAACAAACCTAGGTTGTTGTACTACTTTAAAAGAAGAGGATACAGAGGCTACTCAATGAATAGACCAGATAAGATATGGAATAAGTTATCGGTAGCCGAAAAAGAAATAGGCGGAATTCCAAACTCAAGTGAGGATATTAAACAAGCCCACGCAGCCGCTATAGAGGCTTATATAGATAAATATGTAGGCTTAAAAGCAGATGGGCAATATGGGGACATGTATTTTAACACCACCCTAAACGATTGGGCAAAATTTGATATAAATAAAAGAACAAAGTTTGATGCGGCTATAAGTTCAGGGCTTGCTATAATGGCTTGTAATAGACATTTATATAGACCAGTTGCTCCTGTTCAAAAACAAAAGTTAAATTTAAATATTGCTAAATATAAAAATAGCGGTACAATATCGAAAATAATAAAATAACGTATGGCTGAGTCAGTTGTAAAAAGTTTTTTTCCTAGCCAAGTTGCTAGTGACGAAGAAAAAATGTCATCAGAGTATGGCCTTCGGGTAGGTAGAGCTATTCAGGACGAGTGGTTTAAATCAGACTCCGGCACTTCGAGATATAGAAGCAATCAAAATACATTCCATAATTTAAGGCTATATGCTAGAGGTGAACAACCAATACAAAAGTATAAAGATGAATTATCAATAAACGGTGATCTATCTTATTTAAATTTAGATTGGAAACCCGTTCCTATTATATCAAAGTTTGTTGATATATTAGTTAACGGTATAGCTGAAAGAGCTTTTGATATAAAGGCATATTCACAAGATCCTTACGGGGTGAGCAAACGAACAGCTTACATGGAATCTATCATACGTGATATGCAAACGAAAGAGCTAAATGAATTTGCGGAAGCTGAATTTGGTATTAATCTTTTTGAAAATGATCCAGAGCTTTTACCTGACAGCCAGGAGGAGTTAGAGCTGCATATGCAACTGACATATAAGCAAGCTGTTGAATTAGCGGAAGAGCAGGCAATACAAACTTTGTTAAACGGTAATAATTATGATTTAACAAAGAAAAGAGTTATATACGACCTATCTGTTATAGGTATTGGAGCTGTAAAAAATAGATTTAGCAAATCCGAGGGTGTCGTTGTTGATTATGTTGACCCCGCTAATTTAGTTTATTCGTACACTGAATCACCGTATTTTGATGATATATACTATTGCGGTGAAGTTAAAAGCATACCTTTAAATGAATTAAAAAAGCAATTTCCTGATTTAACGCAAGAAGATCTTGAGCAAATATCCAAGCAAGGCTTTCAAAATAACGGCTTTTACGATAGAACAATAAGAAATTACGATCAGTCTGATAGCAATACAGTACAAGTATTGTACTTTAATTTTAAAACTTACATGAACGAAGTTTACAAAGTTAAAGAAACAGCTACAGGCGCAAGTAAAATACTTGTTAGAGATGATCAATTTGATCCACCCATAGAGGAGCTTGAAAAGAATTTTGGTAAGTTATCTAGATCTTTAGAAGTTTTATATGAGGGCGTTTTAGTTTTAGGCACTAATTATTTGCTTAAATGGGATATGGCAAAAAATATGATGCGACCAAAAAGCGATCATACTAAGGTGCTTATGAACTACAGCATTGTAGCTCCAAGAATGTATAAAGGTAAAATAGAATCTATAGTCAGCCGCATAACAGGGTTTGCCGATATGATACAGCTGACGCATCTTAAATTACAGCAAGTAATGTCAAGAATGATACCTGACGGCGTTTATCTTGATGCAGATGGTTTGGCTGAAATAGATTTAGGTAATGGAACAAACTACAACCCGCAGGAGGCATTAAACATGTTTTTCCAAACAGGTTCGGTTATAGGTAGGTCTATGACCCAAGAGGGAGACATGAATCCTGGCAAAGTCCCTGTGCAAGAAATAGCAAGCGGGTCTGGCGGTCAAAAATTGCAGTCTTTAATATCTACGTATAACTATTATTTACAAATGATACGTGACGTAACGGGACTTAATGAAGCTAGAGATGGTAGTGCCCCAGACTCAAGAGCTCTTGTTGGCATTCAAAAAATGGCAGCGGCAAATTCTAATACAGCAACAAGACATATATTAGATGCTGGTCTTTTTATAACCGCTCAAATTGCAGAATGTTTGTCATTAAGAATATCAGATATATTAGAGTATTCACCATCAAGAGACGCGTTTATACAAAAAATAGGTGGTCATAATGTTGCTACATTAAAAGAAATGTCTGATTTGCATCTTTACGATTTTGGTATATTTTTAGAATTAGCTCCAGATGACGAAGAGCGTTCTATGCTGGAGAACAACATACAAACCGCATTATCCGCGGGACTTATAGATTTGTCAGACGCTATTGATATAAGAGAAATAAAAAATCTTAAACTAGCAAACCAAGTTTTAAAAATACGCAGGAAGCGTAAGCAGGAACAAGATCAATTAATCCAGCAAGAAAATATTCAAGCACAAGCACAAGCAAACGCCCAAGCGCAAGAGGTAGCTGCCGCCGCTGAAGTACAAAAGAATCAAGCTTTAACTTCTCAAAAAGCTCAGCTATTACAAATGGAAAATAATTTTGAATTGCAAAAAATGCAAGCTGAAGTTGCAGCTAAAAAAGAGTTGATGGCTCAGGAATTTCAATATAATATGCAGTTAAAAGGTGTCGAGACATCAGGTCAAGCACAGAAAGAAACGCAAAAAGAAGACAGAAAAGACGAAAGAACTAAGCTGCAAGCAACGCAGCAAAGTCAACTTATAGAACAAAGAAAAAACAATACACCTCCACAAAACTTTGAATCCAGCGGAAACGACATTATTGGCGGAGGATTTGACTTAGGTTCTTTCGAGCCTAGGTAATAATAATAGTAATAATTATATAATATTTTATCATGTTAGAAAACCAAGAAGAGGTTCTTGACTCCCAAGAAGAAGTCCAAGAGCAGCCTGCTGCTGAAAATAAAGCACCAGAGCAAAATGCAGATTCACCTGTATCCCAGGATGATGAAGGCACAATAAAAGTAGATTTTACTAAACTCAATAAAGAAGAAGATGCCGTTCAAGAGCAAAGCGCAGATGACAGCGATGCTGTTGTCGGAGAACCCCAAGACAGTAGCAACAGCGAAGAAGTGGTTGAAGAATTACGGGAGCCCGAACAAGAAGAATCAACTGTTCTCGAAGAAGTAACTGAAGAAGAAGTTGTTGAACAAGTAGAGGAGCTCACTGAGCAAGTTGAACAAGCTATAGTCCAAGCCGACGCTGGCGTTGATTTGCCAGAAAATATTCAAAAAGTTGTTGACTTTATGAATGACACGGGTGGAAGTTTAGAAGACTATGTAAAACTTAATACCGATTATTCTGCATTAAACGAAGCACAGCTTATTAAAGAATATTATGAAACCACTAAACCTCACTTAGACAAAGAAGACATAGAGCTTCTTATGGAAGACTTTTCATATGACGAAGAGTTAGATGAACCAAAAGAAATACGTAAAGCTAAAATTGCTTTTAAAGAAGAAGCTGCTAAAGCAAAGCAACATCTTGAAAAACTTAAAAACAATTATTACGAAGAAATTAAAGCTGGGTCAAAATTAAATCCAGAACAACAAAAAGCCGTTGACTTTTTTAATAGGTACAATAAAGAACAAGAAACCGTTAAAAAGGAAAACGAACAACAAGCAAAAATATTTTTACAGCAAACTGATACTGTTTTTAGTGAGAATTTCAAAGGTTTTGATTATTCTGTTGGAGACAAAAGGTATAGGTTTAAAGTTAAAGATACCACAGAGGTTAAAGACACCCAAAGCGACATCAATAATTTCGTCAAGAAGTTCTTGAACGACAAAAATGAAATGATAGACGCTAAGGGGTATCACAAATCTCTATTTACAGCAATGAATGCTGATGCTATTGCTAATCACTTTTACGAACAAGGTAAAGCTGATGCAATGAAAAGCAGTATTGAAAAATCTAAAAACGTAGACATGGATCCGAGAGGGACTCATGAAAAGGTAACTACGGCAAATGGTTGGCAAATACGCGCAGTTCCAAACAATAGTGTTAGTGGTTCAAAGTTGAAAATTAAAAAAAGATAATTAACCATTAAAAAATAATAAAATGGCATTTGCAACTACGCCAACCACGTTGGCAAACTTAAGTCACTTAACCCCACGCCCTATTAAAGGGTTGTTTGGTGACAACTATCTTTCTGTAGGGGAGATGGATTTTACACAACAATTTCTACCTGAAGTATACGAAAAAGAAGTAGAGAGATACGGTAATCGTACTATCTCTGGATTTTTACGTATGGTTGGGGCAGAAATGCCTATGGCTTCTGACCAAGTAGTATGGTCTGAGCAAGGGCGTTTACACATCGCTTATGATGACGTAGAAGTAGTAGACACAACTAATTTAACTTTCCCAGCTGGTCACTTGATTGGTCCAGGAATGACAATCGTTGTATCTAAAGGATTTACAACTCAAAAAGCATATGTGAAGGCTGTAACAGGGCAGAATGTAGAAGTAGACACTTACGGTGAAGTATCAGGTATTACAGTTACCGGTACTGATGTAAAAGTATTTGTTTACGGTTCTGAGTATTCTAAAGGAACTTCACAAGCTGGTAATTCAGTTGACGCTTCTTTCACAACTTTCAACAACAAGCCAATTATTCTTAGAGATAAGTATAATGTGAATGGTTCTGATGTTGCTCAAATTGGTTGGGTAGAAGTAACTACTGAAGCTGGAACTTCTGGATACCTATGGTACTTAAAGTCTGAGCACGAAGCTCGTATCCGTTTCGAAGATCAACTTGAAATGGCTATGGTTGAGGCAGAGAAATCATTAAATATCGATGGGACTACAAGAGATATCGCGCAAGCTGCTGGATTCGGTGGCGGTGGTACAATAACTGGTTCTGACGGTTTATTTTCTGTACTTGAAACTCGTGGTCTTGTATACAATGATGCTAATTTTGGAGAGGTTCCACCAGCAGGTGGTGGTGCACCAAGCCCAGGTTTAGCTGAATTTGACACTATATTAGCTGAGCTTGACAAGCAAGGAGCAATTGAAGAAAACATGCTTTTCTTAGACCGAGCTACTTCTTTATCAATTGACAATATGCTTGCACAGCAAAATACTTATGGAGCTGGCGGTACATCTTACGGTGTATTTGACAACTCTGCAGATATGGCATTAAACTTAGGTTTCTCTGGATTCCGTAGAGGTTCTTATGACTTCTATAAAACTGACTGGAAATATCTAAACGATTCTACTACTCGTGGATTAGTTGCTGATGTGGATGGCGTTTTGGTACCAGCTGGAACTTCAACAGTTTATGATCAACAATTAGGGAAAAATATCTCACGACCATTCCTACACATCCGCTACAGAGCTTCTGAAGCTGATGACCGTAGATTAAAGTCTTGGGTAACTGGTTCAGTTGGTGGTAACTTCACAAGCGACGCGGATGAAATGAATGTTCATTTCTTATCTGAAAGAGCGCTATGTGTACAAGCTGCTAATAACTTCGTATTGTTGAAATCAACAGTCTAGTATTACTTTAATGTAGTAATTACCCTCGTTGAATCTACGGGGGTAGTTATTACTTTTATTAACATTTTTATTATATTATATTATGGCTAAGAAAGCTAAAGCAGAAGAAACAATTGAGGTTGCACCTCAGCCAGTTGTTGCAAAAAAAGCAGTAACTCAACCAACTGAACCTAGTTGGGAAATTAAAGATAGATTATACACGTTAAAAAGCAATAAGCGACCTTTAGTATTTACAATACCTTCACGGCATACGGCTAAGCGACCATTACTTTGGTTTGACAAAGAACAAGGGTATCAAAGAGAGCTAAAATACGCTACCAATCAAAGGTCTCCATTTGTTGATGAACAAAAAGGGGTATCTACACTTGGCAGAATTGTAATGAGAGACGGTGCGCTGCGTGTACCAAAAGAAAACCAAGTTTTACAAAAATTACTTTCTTTATATCATCCATTTAGAGATGAGGTTTACGAAGAATACAAACCCGTACAACAAGCGGCTAGTCAGTTAGATTGGATTGAAGCAGAAATAGCGGCTTTAAACTTAGCTAAATCACTTAGCATTGATGAGCTAGAAGCTGTATTAAGAGTTGAGTTTGGCAATAAAGTAAACGAGCTGTCTAGCAGCGAATTAAAAAGAGATGGATTAATTTTTGCTAAAAGAAAGCCATTGTTATTTACAGAGCTAGCGCAAGACGATAATGTGCAGCTAAGAAACTTTGGTATTAAAGCGGTTGAAGCTAGAATTATTCAGCTGTCCGCAGATCAAAGAACATTTACATATGGCGATGCCAAAAGAAAACTTTTAACTATACCATTTGATGAAAACCCATACTCGGCATTAGCCGCTTGGTTTAAGACAGATGATGGTGTTGAAGTTTACAAGGCAATTGAAAAACGACTTTAATAGTCACTCATAGTGGTTAGGCCATCTTTGAGGTGGCTTAATTACTATAAATAATAAAATATGGCTGTAAGCATAGATACTGTTTATCAAAGGGTATTATCAATACTTAATAAAGAACAACGAGGGTATGTTACGCCTCAGGAATTTAATTTATTTGCAAATCAAGCACAATTAGATTTATTCGAACAATACTTTTACGATATAAATCAATTTGGTAGATTACCAGGTAATGACACTGAGTATTCAGACATGTTGAAATTACTTGATGAAAAAATAGCTATATTCGAAACACGTGACAATCTTGTGTATTCAATAGCGGATAATTCATTTACTCTCCCGCAAGATATGTACCGTCTTGGTACTGTGATATACAAAAACTCTACAACAAAACTAATATTAGATCCAGCTTTAGGGCCAGAAACACCTCAAACAACGATAGAGGAGGTTACTGTAGAAAGGATTAATGCAAACGAGTTTTTATATATAAACTCTTCTCCACTTACAAAACCTAAAAACGTTAGACCTATATATGTAGCCGACAACAAAGGACTCAAAGTATATGGAGATCAAGAAATACAATTGGATGTAGATCTAACTTATATAAAGCAACCCGCTAAGGTTGAATGGAAATACCAAATGGTATTAGGTGAAGCATTATATGATTCAACCTACTCTGTGGATTTCGAGTTGCATGCTTCTGAAGAAACTGAATTGGTTATAAAAATACTTGAGCTAGCAAGTTTGGCATCAAAGGAATTAGCTGTTACTCAAATAGCTACACAAGAAGAGGTTAGAAATACACAACAAGAAAAATCATAATAAATGGGATTACTTACTCAAAACAACGAACAATATTACCTCGGCGCAGATGGCCAGTGGAACAGCTGGGATGAGAATTATGGGGATTACCAATTTACTACGATAAAAGATGTTATTAACAACTTTATAATTTCTTATGTTGGCGAAGGTAAAATAATTAGCAAAATAAAAAGAACCGATGTTTTGTTTCACGCGATGCGGGGAATACAGGAATTTAACTTTGACATCTTACCTTCTAACAAGGCTGTTGAAATAGAAGTTGGACCACAACTATACTTTGTCTTACCGCAGGATTATGTAAATTACGTAAAATTAACCTGGAATGACAACGGGGTTGAGCGCATTATATATCCCACATCTAAAACAAGTAACCCTTTACCAATACTTCAAGATCACAATTACGAATATTTATTTGATCAGCAAAACAGAGAAATTCTGGAATCTCAAGAGTCTAACACATGGCATGATTTTAGGCAGCGCGGTAATGGCGCTGGTAATGACCTAAGCGAGCGCGAATTAGATTTAATTAAAAGAGGTAACATTGGGCAAAGATACGGCTTAGACCCGCAATATATGCAATCTAATGGCGTGTTTTTTATAGACCCAATACAAGGGTTGATTAGATTTAGCTCAGATATGTGCAACCGCATAGTTACTTTAAAATATGTTTCCGATGGATTAGCTACGGATGAAGAAATGGTAATTCATAAGTTAGCGGAAGAAGCTTTATATAAGTATATTGCTTACGCTATTTTATCCGTTAGGCCAAACATACCAGAATATGTTGTGCAAAGATTTAAAAAAGAATCTTCAGCAGCTAAAAGAAACGCTAAATTAAGATTATCAAATATAAAATTAGAAGAGATTACTCAAATAATGAGAGGTAAATCTAAGCAAATAAAACATTAATATGGCAGAATTCTTGCACACCTTTCGTGGCGGTAAAATGAACAAAGACCAAGACGAAAGATTAATACCAGAAGGCCAGTATAGAGATGCTTTAAATTTAGAGATATCCACATCTGAAGGATCGGATACGGGTGCTTTACAAAATATAAAAGGTAATACTGAGGTTTTAAATAAATTATATAATCCAACCACGAATTCTTTTATAGAATGGGGAAGTGATTATATTAATAGTTTAACTAACGCCATATGTATAGGTAGCTTTGTAGACACGTTGACTAATAAAATATATTGGTTTATATCCTCTAATGAAGTTAGTGTTATTGCGCAATTTTCAGATTCAGATAAAATCGTTTCGCCACTCTTAGTTGAAGACAAAACAATATCAAACTTTTTAAACTTTAGAAAAGAAAACTTAATAACAGGTGTAAGTGTTATAGATAATGTTTTATATTGGACAGACGATCAGACTGAGCCTAAAAGGTTAAACATTGATGACTTTCAAAATTCTACACCAAACTTTACAACTCATTCTAAAATATATACCAGAGACTTCGTAGAAGAAGATATTGCTGTAATAAAAAAATCCCCATTAACCTCCCCTAATATAGCAATGTTTGCCAGCGTTATTGGCGGCCCGGGTACAGGTATAACTCCTGTAACTTCTGAATACACTGTAACAGATCAAGAAAACTTTACATTTATACCAGCTAACGCTGATCCAGAAGACTACATTTCTATGCCCACTTATGCCGAGGCGCAAGAAAATCCGGCTAATTATCCCGCTGGGATTACAGGGCAAGTAACTATAACTACCAGCGCCGCCCCAACTTGGGCCGCGGGAAGTATAGTAAATTTAGTGGGTAGTCGCATAAACGACTCAAACGAAATAAACGAGTTTGGCATTAGAGCGGAAGTTGTATCCGGGTCAGGAACCACTTCTATTACTATAAATATTTTATCCATATCTCAAGATATAATTAAAGCCTATGATGATCTTGGTAATATAGAGCCAATTGTTTGGGAAATTCTATTAGAGGAAGACATGCCTATGTTTGAGTTTAGGTTTGTACGTTTTGCATATAGATGGAAATATAAAGATAATCAGTATTCTACTTTTTCACCTTGGACAGAGCCAGCGTTTTTAGGTAATGAATTTAAATATGTATCGTCTGATGCTTACAATATTGGTATGACCAATAATATAAGAAAGCTAGATATATTAGATTTAACGTGGGGTAACGACGACGTCAAAGAAATTGAGATTTTATATAAAGAGTCTATATCTAATGCTGTTTATCTGGTCGATACAATTGACGATAAATCAATAACTTCTTTTAGTATAAAATCTGAGATTATTGGCGCGGTCATTGATTCTAATCAAATAATAAGACCATGGGACAACGTGCCTCGTAAAGCTAAGGCGCTAGAGATAACGAAGAATAGAATAGTATACGGTAACTATTTGCAAAGCTACAATGTGCCCGCTGTAATAGATATCAGTGTAGACAAGCAAGCGCTAACGCATCCCAGCGCTAATGACGAGGATTTGTTAAGAATGCCTTACGATTCTATAAAGTCACTAAGAACGTACCAAGCCGGCCTTTTGTATCTAGATGAGTACGGCAGAGAAACACCTGTGTTTACAAATAATAACGCGTCTATAGCGATACCTAAGTCAGATGCCTCATCCGTAGTTAGCTTGAAATTTCTAGCTAATCACGCACCTCCTTCGTGGGCAACTCATTTTAAATATTTTATAAAAGAAACATCAAACGAATATTACAATTTAGCACTAGATCGCTATTACGATGCTGAAGACGGTAATGTTTGGTTAAGCTTTCCTTCTTCGGAAAGAAATAAAATAACAGAAGAATCTTACCTAGTATTAAAAAAACAGCACGACACAGATGTATATGTTGCAGAAGAAGCAAGGTATAAGGTTTTAGCTATAGAGCCTGAAGCTCCGGATTTTATTGCAACATTTAATAGATCTGTAGCTTTTGCCAGAGTGCAAATTGAGACGGGGTTTGAACCAGATTTTATTAGGCTAGAATTTAATGGGCCATCGGGTGTAAACAACCTCCCGTTCCAAGAAGCCTTTACATCAGAGCATTTGCTTGTAATAAGATTTGGCGGATCAAGAACAGCAGAATACAGAATAGCAAGTGGAGGCCCAACCGGGGCAGGCAGTCTTTACGAAGTTTTAATAGACGAACCACTAGGAGAAGATGCGAACTTTTTAAGTAATTTAGCGCAGGGCGCAACGGTTTCAATAAATGTTTTTAAAGAAGTTAAGGAAAACAAACCAGAATTTGAAGGTAGATTTTTTGTAAAAATCAATAAAGATTTTGCGTTTCAGGAAAATATAATTAAACCTTTTGACGCTATGCAAAAAGTGTACGGCGTTCTTGGCGAGCAGCGTATAAACGTATTTCTACAAAGCAGCAATACAGAAGGTAATGGAAATAGATTTGGGTGGAATTATCAAGATCCAGGAGAAGATGATGACCCCTGGTTTGAACTTTGTGGAGATGATTTTGCTAAGGAAAAAGTCATGGGCTTTGGAGCTTGGGGAGGCAATGGCTCCAACAAAAGTGAGAATACGAGAGAATGGTATAACCCACCAACAAACGGGGAATCATCGTTTGGATTTGGATGTGCTGGAGTTGGGGGTAGTGATTATTTAGGCCCTTTAGCTGGTGATATTGGCCAAAGCAACGGGCTATTGCAGCCGGGTGTTATGGTAAGATTTATAGACAGCAGAAACGGCGACAAAAGCAACGTGTATGGGGTTGAAGATGTAGAGGCTTATAGATCAAGAAGAGGCAAGAAGATTAACGTTGGAATATTTAATTGCAAACCAGATCCTGACGATGGTAACCACATGTATACTTTAGCTGTCAAGCTAGAAGAGCCACTCGGTCCTAATGGAAATATAGACTTCTTTGCAAAATTTCAGGGAGATAGAAATTCATTAGATAAAGATAGAGGCGGTTCTCTCCCTCACGTACAAGTTCTAGAAGAGGTTATTGGAGCGGGCAACAGAACTTTAACATCAACCAACCCGGCTATTTTTGAAACAGAGCCTAGAGAGGCAGTCGATTTAGATTTATATTATCAAGCCTCTGATGCGTTCCCAATAAATGAGCATGGAGTAGAGAAGACTTTGGATTGGCATAACTGTTATTCTTACGGTAACGGAGTCGAGTCAAATCGCATAAGAGATGATTATAATCAACCTGTAATAGACAAAGGACCAATAGTTTCCGCTCCACTGGATGAGCCTTACGGAGAAGAAAGAAAGCCTAACGGTCTTATTTACTCGGGCATATATAACTCTAACTCTAACATAAATAATTTAAATCAATTTATACAAGGGTTACAAATAACCAAGGATCTTAATCCTATATACGGCGGCATTAAAAAATTACATACAAGAGATACTGATCTTGTTACTTTTTGTGAGGATAAAGTATTAAAAATACTAGCTAATAAAGACGCGTTATTTAATGCTGATGGTAATACTAATCTTACTGGCACAAATAATGTACTGGGACAATCTGTTCCATTTGCCGGAGAGTTTGGTATATCAAATCATCCAGAGTCTTTTGCTAAGTTTGGATATAGAGTTTACTTTACGGATCAAGCCAGGGGCGCTGTTTTAAGGTTATCAAGAGATGGTATAGAGGAAGTTTCTAGATATGGAATGGGCGATTTCTTTAGTGACAACCTAATAACTAATAATAAATTAATAGGTTCTTACGATGTTACCTCAGGCGAGTACAACTTAACCCTCTCTAATTTAACCACAGAGTGGCAAGATAAATTATCTGTAAAGGTTTTTGACAGATTAAACCAAGATCCAGATTGCCCAACTCCTACTCAAAAGTTACCGACTACTAAAACTACAATATCTTTCGCTGAAAACATAAATGGCTGGTCTAGTAGAAAAAGTTTTATACCTGAAAGCGGTGCTTATTTAAATGATAATTATTATACATTTAAATCAGGAGCTATTTGGCAACATAAAAGTAATGAAAATTATAATAGTTTCTACGGTATTGGCCCGCAAAGCAAAAACGGCAAATACTACGAAAGCTCTGTTGATTTAATAATAAACGACGCTTCCCCTGTAGTTAAAGGTTTTAAAACATTAAACTACACCGGTACTGAGTCTTTAGAATACGTTTATTCTGTCGTCGATGGAGCAAATGACCTAAAAGAATTCTCTATAGCTGAAATTGTAGCACAAGGGTTAATACCAACTGGAGTTACAACTACTCCAGGATGGTATGCTAATTCAGTGTATACTGATTTACAAGAAGGGCAAGTTAAAGAATTTATAACAAAAGAAGGTAAGCACTTTAATTACATAAAAGGGTTATCAACGTTTTTCAACGACAACTGTGATACAAATGTTAGCTCACCTGAGTTTTCTGTGCAAGGTATAGGGAGAGCGGATCAGCTGACTGGTGACACAGAGCCTACTGCTTTTTATATAAATGTATGCATAGATCCTACATGTTATGTTGAAGAAGAGCTGCCTAATGTTGTAGATCAATTTTACGAAGGCACAGAAGATATCCCTTTAAACATACAGTTGCAAGGGCCTACTAATTGTTCACAAAGCGTTACATATAGCTTAGTATTGGACTCTACCTCTGGAGGTAATTTAACATTAAACTCAAATGGCTCTTTTATATTTAACCCTGATTTAAATTTCTTTGGATACGCAGGAACGTTTGTTGTTGAGGCATGTTGTGGCACTATATGTAATAATTTTACAGTAACTTTAGAATTTATTGAAGTGCCTGAGTCGCCTTATTTTGTAAGCACAGCTCCTTCTCCAAATTTATTACCAGGAGATTGCTTTACATATAATCCTATAATATTAGCAGACCCAGATCATGAACCACCAGTTTTATTTATTCAAAGACCTGTTCCTAATTTACCAGCATGGATGGCACAGCCTGAACCGCTAAATGATGGTACGGGTAATTGGTATATACCAGATAGTTGTGTGCCAGAAGGGCAGCAACCAGGGGTTATAGATTTTACTATGACAGTAGAAGACCCCGACGGAAACACAGGTACGCAACAAGTTGTGGGTGATACCCTCGCGGCTGCTGTAGCTAATTTAGAGTTTTTAATAACAACAAGGTTAGCTCAAACAAGTAGAACTTGGGTTGATCCAAACGCAATTGATCCCGTTCCTGTTCCAATGGCTGCCGTAGCTGGCAGTAATCACGGATGTGGCAGAGGTACCTATATGTTAACCGGTAATGGCGTGACATTTGCTAGGGTTTATGTTGGTAATACATTTAATGACTTAACACCTCAAGGGGACCATTGTTTTGATTCATTTACTACAGACTCTAATGGCAATCCGAATAGCCCAACTGGAGATGTATTATGGACTGGTACAATACCCTCTGCTGTTGCGCAAGGTATTACAGATACTGATTTAAGGCACCAACCACCATTTCAAAAATATATTACCGCAAATGACACGTTTGACGACACCAGAGACAGATACAATTTAGTAACTATAGATATTGAAACAGCGCAGCAAATAATAGCTAACTCTCCTGATCCTAATAATCCAAGCTATATTGTTTTCGGATTAGTCCCAGATACTTATGTTGCAAACGGGGTGTTAAACACACACGGAGACGGCGTTACAATGCAAATATTTAAAGAAGAACAAGAAGTTTATTCCGCTGTGCAACCAAATAACTCTGCACTTACATTGGATGTTTTAACTGGAGATATAATACCTTAATATGAGTAATACAGTAAACGTAGGAAATTTTTCAGTAGAATGTTTTCATTCTCTAGATTTTATAAGAGTAGGCGAGCCGCTAGACGATTACCAGCAGGTAATACTCACGTTAGTGCCTGATGCGGGATATTCTATAGACGCAAATAATTTTAGCGTAATATTACCATATCCCAATTATGTTTCTTCTGTGGCGTTTACGCAAAGCAATATAAACCCCGCAAATGTTATATGCACTGTAATATTACAGCAGGGAGCGGTTATGCCTAACCACGATATAATAATAGACTTATGTGTAAAAGGAATAGCTACTACAGCCGAAACGACAGTATCAGGGACAGTAACGTACGCACAAGCTATAAATGTATTACCCGCAACCTTGAACGCCTCATATTCGTCGCCTGGTAACTTTGGTCAAACAAAAAACGTGTTTACTCAAGTGATATCAGCTGAGCCTGGTACTTATTTCGTCAATACCCCTGTTATAGCTATAACAAGTGGTAATATGGCTGACTACAGTGTATCGTATTCACACTCTACAAACGCCCAAAACCAAGTAATAAGCACGACTATAGAAGTATTTTATACTTTTGGGAACTCAAGTATTGCTGGAGATTCGTGGGAAATAGCAGCGGTAGCCTTTGCCCCGTCGTTAAAAATAAACTCTTACTCTTTTGATTCTTCAACGCTGCCACAAGCGGGTGATACAAGGGCGTATACCGTATCGGGTGATATTGGCGCTGAATACATATTGACATCCAATAAACCTATATTTTCCGGTAACACTATATACAATGGAACAATACAATCTACCGGTAGCGATATTGTTATGGCAACATTCCCAGCTGTAACAAATAATGAGGTGTATAGCATAACAATTGACGGTATATTTTCCGGAAGCTTTAGCCAGCAAACTACTGTCAGTTTAAATCAATATATTTCTATAAGCGTAACATATAACACGTTTACAGCTAGATCTATAAGTGTTTCTCCTGCTAATTATATTTCAACTGGACTATCAAAACAGCCCGGAACACCTCTTAGTCTTTCTTTTAATATAACCAATAACACGGGGAATACGTTAATTGCACTGTCCCCTATAACTGATGCTTATATTATAAATCTACCGGAATATCCTATAACTTTCGACGGTGGTGGATCCAGCGATGTCCAAAAAGTAACAGACGTAACCGGCATAACAGCTGGAATGAGCTTTTATGATACTAATTTGCCAGACGGGGTAACAGTATTGACTGTAGATGCAGTTTCAAAAGAAATAACCTTTAGCGACACAATAACAGTTGTAAATAATTCCACCGCGACGTTGAGCTTAGCTAATAACAATCAAGTTTTCCTAACTAATATAGATATGGAAAATGACCCTGGAGATCCCAATAACTGGACATTAACCAGCGAGGTATATACTCAGGCTTATGGATGGGATGACGTAACGTTTACATTTGACCTAGACGCTATACTGGTAGTTCCTGATCCTTCTCCTAGTGTAACTACGCAACCAGGAACAGTCGGCGCAGATCCGATAACTGGCTCCCCTGTTCTAATTGCAGGCGGGACAAATATAAATGCAAATGGCGGAACAATACAAGTGAAAGGAATACAAGCTAAAGACACCACTGCTGGCACGGAATATCAATTTTATAATTGCAATTGCAGCAGAGATACAAGCGACTTTACAGCTGAATTCCCCTTGCTCTCAGGCCATAGCTATGAATATAATGCGTATGTATCTAATATAGGTAGCGTTGGAGTAGGGGCAACATTAACATATACACACCCTTAATTATGGATGAAATAACACTAATATTCCCAGAGCCTATACAAGTTTCGGTTCAAATAGGAGATACCGCTTATTATACAAATGATCCAAATGGTGAAACAATAAATAAAATTGGTATTGTAACAGCAATAGATTACTCTAATAATGCTATTACATGCGAAATACAACCCGCCGCACAAAGACCATCACTTACTAGCTTTATATTGTTCAGTAAAACAAACTCAACAAATATAAATTCACTTACAGGCTACTATTTAAACGCCCAATTTAAAAACAATTCTTTAAATAGTGTAGAAATGTTTTCTGTGGGGACAGAGATTTTTGAGAGTAGTAAATAACACGTAATAATAAAACTATAAATAAATAAAGATATGTTACCAATATTAGGAGCTGTCAAGGGGCTCGCTGGAATTGCCGGCGGCATAATTGGTAGCGGTAAAAGAAAAAGAGAATTACGGGATGCTCAAACAGCATACAACAGGCAGATGGCTAATTTTAAAAATTTAGATACATCTAACGCGTATGCTAACATGGAAAATACCATGGAAGACTTAACTGTAAATCAAGGCCAAGCGCAATTTGCAGCAGAACAGCAACAGCAAGCCTTGGCGAATACCATGTCTGGTTTGCAGGGAGCAGCTGGCGGATCTGGAATTGCAGCATTAGCACAATCGTTAGCAGGCCAACAATCTCAAAATTTAAGAACTGCATCTGTTAGCATAGGTCAGCAAGAGCAGGCAAACCAAATGGCAGAACGCAACATGGCAAGCCAGCTTGATATGCAAGAGCGCGCGGGTGAATTGCAATCTAGGCAAGCTAAAAAATCTCAAACAGAAACGTTGTTGGGCATGTCTCAGCAAAGACTTGGTGCGGCAAAGGCAGCAAAAGCAGCAGCTACAAAGTCAATAATAGGTGGGGTTACTGGTTTAGCAGGAGCCGTATTACCGTCAATACCAGGCTTGGCCGAAATGGGTGGCGGAAGTGGAGACTTTGGCTTTATGGAAAATATGATGGGCGCACAGTCAGGATAAAAAAAAATATATGGCAAATCAACAATTAATACAAGGAGAATTATTTGCTGCAACTGGGGGGCTTAAAGATGGAGGCTTTTTAGATGTGGGTGGTATTGTAGGCGCTGAGCTTGAAAAAGCTAATAAAGGTATACAGGCAGGTAGAGAAAGAGCAAGGCGACTTATAAAAGAACAAGAAGTCAAAGCTAAAGCTGTAGATAAGCAAATAGCGGGGTATGTTAATAAAATGAAATCAAATGTTGATTTAACAGGCGTTTCACCAGAACAACAAAAAGCTATTCAAAGCTATTTAGTTAACCAAAAAAATGAATACGTAAAAGCTGCTAATGAAATAGTTAACTATTCTGCTAGTGACCCAGAGTACATGCAATACGCTGATATAATGAATTCGGTAAATAATTCTTTTGTCAACCTGTCTAATACATTAAAAACGTATAAAGCAAATCAAGCAGAATTTGTTGACGACTTTCAAAACAATAGGTTATCCAATGGTGACTTAGTGCGCAAAAAGCAAGCGGGAGAAATATATGACCCAAAAACAATCTTTAGTATAGAAAATGGGGATTTTGTTTTTAACACTTCAGATGGCAATAAAGTTAATTTTAGAGATTTTAAAAATCCATCCGAAAAAGCTTTTAAGACAGCAACGTCTATAGCAAACATCGCTAACACAGTATATAAAGCAGGAGCAAAGCTTAATCCAACGCAAGCATCAAGTATAAGACTGCAGCTTGAAGAGGCATTTAATACAAATCCCGACGCCCTGCGCTCTATAGCGGCTGACGGTTTTTTCAATGGTCAACCCATGGCTATTAATCAAGAAGCCTTAAATAATGTTGAAAACACGGATGAACTCCAAGCAATAGTTATAGATCAATTAATGGAGGGCATTTCATCAAGCGCGTTACAGGGCTATAATGACAAACAAGCTAAAATTAATAGAGGAAGCGGGTCAAGCACATCGGGTTATAAATCTCCAGAAACAAAGTATTTAACATCTGCAGAATCGCCAACTGGTAAGGCTGGTAACTTTGCTATTTATTTGCCTAAAGATCCAAATGGTAAAATTAAATATGTGCCTATTGGAGGAACCAACAATACTAACAATACGTCGACAACCACCACCACACCTACACCTACAATAGATGTAGATATATATGGAGAAGCAGAGAAGTTTATTAAAAAAACATATCCTAATCTTAAAGAAGGAAGCCAAGAGTTTGCAGACAAAGTGATGGAAAAATATAATTCATTGAAATAATTATGTCAAAATATAAATTAGCAAGCGGAGAAGTTGTTGATACTAAGGACTATACTGAAAATCAACTTACTTACTTTAAATACAAAAATCCTGACGCAGGCATTGTGGAGGATTTTCAAAACGGAGCTGTGGGGACGGATGCGCCTGCAACTCCAGTAATGCCAAGTCGAGCATCCATAATTGCGGGTGCTCCTCCTGCAAACGAACCCCCAAAAAAAGATGGGGATTACAATTTTCTACTTGGTTCTGTGGAATCAGTAGAGAATCGTAGTAATGGAATAGTAGCACCTAACTCATATTTAATTGAAAACCCTGAAGAACGATTAGTTTTAGAGGAGTACACAAATAAAAGAGGAAGAAAAGTAAAGAAATACGCTGAGCCATCTCAGGAAGAAATACTTAGGGAAACCATAGATAACTTAGATGAACCTGAATTTATTAGTAATTCAAGGGGTAGAAAAGTAAATAATCCTAAATACGTAAAGCCAGAAAATAGACCTTCACTAGAGGTTCAGACCCAGGCTTATATAAAAGACAACGATTTAGACATTGAGTTTACCAATAATTATTTTAATCCTAAAGGCGAAACTTGGTTTGTAGATAAGTACTTTGGTAAAAAAGAGCTTGCCAAAGCTGGTTTAACAGAACTTGAGATGCAGGACTTCCAGGGTATGTTAATGCGGGATGATTTTATTGATGGTTTCGAAGAAGATGTTGCTGATGGTGTATATGGCGAGCTTGGCGGTATGATATATACAGGAGACGATAAAAAAGTTATACAAGTAACTAAAGAAAGAACTTTAGCTAGGAAGCTTAGCCAATACATGGCAGACCGGGACGACAGGCTAAACAATAAAATGCTTGTCAATAATATACTTGAAAACCCGGGTGACTTTGATCAAAGCATGTCGTTAGACGAAGTTAGAGAAGAAGCTTACAAAAATAGCAATATTGGCTATACAGGGTATGATCAAGAGGCTGTAAAAGCATACTTAGGCCAAAATTTTCCAGCATTAATGGAAAAAAATGCAAAAAATCAAGAAAAGAAAAACGAAGCTTACTTAAAAAGACGAGCTTGGAACGCAAGCACAAACACAGCTGACCAAGGGGTGGCTAATTTAGGTGAGTTTATTAAAGGTTTAGGCACTGGTTTTTATAAAAAGCTAGACGAAACCGCAATATGGATAGACGATACTATAGGTATATTTGGCGGCAACGAAAGGGCCAAGCAAATGCGTTTATTGAATATAGAAGATGAAATAGCGGACACTGATTCGCTAGAATACTTTTATGCTAGTGGTAAAGGCACGACTATTGGTAGCGACACATATATTAAAGACGAAAGAGGCAATATATATAACACAACAGAAGGCGTAAATGTAAGTCAAATATTAACTCCATTAGAGCTAAAATCTATTTCACAAACAATTGACGCCGAAGGCAAACCAATGGACGACTTTAGTTTTCGTGGTGGTGCTATTATGGGTGGTGAAGTAACTGGCGGTATTGTTTTTGATGTAATAGGCACAAAAGGCTTGGGTACCGCTAGGGTAGCGGCATCAGCTGGTTACTTATCAAAAGCAAATAAATTAAGGTCAGCCAAAGGTTTAAAAGACATAAGCACAAGAGCGAGAGGAGCTAAAGGTAGGTTTATAAGTACCAAAGAAACTTTCGGAATGAAATTGCCATTTAATGCGCAAATGGTTGACGCTAGCATGTACTACTCCTTTGTAGGTGCTGTTACTGGGTATGAAAACACCATGAAAGCAGCTATGCAGGCAGGCCTCTCTAATGAAGTTGCTGAAAAATTAGCAGACGAAGCTCAGTTGTCAATGATGGCTCTTTACGGGGTTACAACTCCTATTAACCCAAGAATTGCTTTTGTAAACAAACTTGATGATATACTTATAAAAAACAAAGTTTTTGCAACTGCTGTAAATGAGTATAAAAAAACAGGTAGTCAATTATCCTTTATCGAAAGTATTAAAAATCAAATTAAACAAACAGGCTTAACAACCACAGGTAAAGGAGTTGCGTTTGTTAAAGAAGGAACCAAAGAGTTTATTCAAGAAAACGTACAACAATTTGGGGAGGTCGAACTTGTTAATGAAAAAATAAACGAATCGGCTGGTATGGAATTAATGACCGCTGATTATAGCAAAGATGATTTTATTAACACATCTATATTATCTTTTGCAGCAGGCGGATTATTAGGCGGCTTAAGCGCCCCAGGATCACGTGTTAATTCTAATAAAAGATTACAAAATTTATATATACTTTCCCGCGATTTAAAAGGCACAAAAAAACGCTTTGACAGAATGATTGACGCTGGCAGATTGTCACAAGAAGATGCAGACGGTATACTAGAGCAGGCCAAAGCGGTTGGGAATTCAAGCAATAAGTTTCCTGCTTGGATGTTAAAGACTCCAGATGCCCTTATAGAAGCTGCGGTTGTGCAATCTAAAATAGAGGCAGCTACTAACGAAAGATCTCAGCTGGCGCCTCCTATGCGCGCCGATGTTGATGCTCGCTTAGAAGGATTAAACAACGAATTGTTAGCTATAAGAAATAAAGCCGCTGATGAGTTAGTTGTTAAAGAAACCGAAACTATACAAGGTATTGTTGGTAAAGAAAATGTAACAGTTTATAATTCTAAAGCAGAAATGGAAGCTGCTGGATTATCAGACCTGGATATGAATTCAGATGGGTTTATTGAGGTTGATGGTAAAATAATTATAAACAGAGAGCAAGCGGCTAATGCGCAAGCTATATCGGTCGCTTCACATGAGTTACTGCATAAAGTATTAAAGTCTGAATTTAAAAATAATCCTGAAATGAAAAGGGTTGTTGATGAATTTAAGCAAATACTAAAAAATAAAGGTGTATTTCAGCAAATTGAAACGCGAGCAGAGATGTATCGCCAGGAGGGAATAGGAGATGTAGATGGCGCCGATATGGACGAGTATTTTACATTCTTTTCTGATGCTATATCCAAAAACGAAATACCTTTCCAGGCGTTAGAAGAGTCACAATGGGTTAAAATAGGTAAAGCTATAGCTAATTTGTTTAACACTAGATTTGGAACTAAGAACTTAAAGTTCAATAGCGGACAACAAGTATTTGATTTTATTAAAGACTACCAAGCTGGTATTGAAAAAGGCAAACTTACGGGTCAAGCTAAAAAGAAATTAAAGGCAGGCGCTGAAGTTGAAGGCACAAATAAAAAATCTGTTAGTGACGCTGCTAAAAAAAGCAACGCTAAACTTGATGCGGTACCCAAAGACAAGGTTACAGGCGCTGTAGCGCAAAACACTATAGCTACTGAGTTACCTAAAATGGTAAAAGCACAAATAGCCAAAAGGTTTAATTTACCGCCGAGTCAATTAAATGAATTTACCGATGATGTTATATTTAAAATGTACGCAGGCCAAGAAACCACTAAGTATGACGGAAGAGGAACATTAAGTGGATTTTTAGGAGGCAGAATAAAGTTTAGAATTGAAGACGTTGTAAGAGAGGAATATAAAAGACCACAACAAGAAAGATTATATTTAGGTACTGTTGATAATTTGCAGGCGTCAGATCAAAAAGATCTTGAAGGTAAAAAAACAGCACAACAAACAGTGCAAAAACCTGAATTTGTAAACTTAGTTGAAAGCAAAGTATTGCCAGATGAAATGGCTGCTAAAGTAAAGCAAAAAGTTGTATCTACAACTCGTGTACTTAGATCTAGAATTGATGCTGCCGTTTCCTTAAATAGAACAGTAACTCCTTTAATAGCTGAAATTAAAAAAGAAATTGGTAAGCAAGCAGACATTGAATTTAAGAAAATGCTTGGAGCTAAAAAGAATAATGAGCTTAGGGATAATTTACTTAAACTTAAAAAACCCATTCTTGAAAACCTTACAACTACATTTTTAATGCAAGCCATGCCGTTTGCAATACAAAAACAAGTTGATGGTAGATTTACTTCTGATTGGCAAGGGCAAAAAATTGATAGAGAAAGCGTAGAGACTGATAAAGCGGGTAGGACTTCAGGTGCAGAAATTGTAAGAAGAATACCTAACCCGGTAAACAATGTAAGCGATCAGGATTTCTTGGGTTACATGTTCAAAGGTGAAGAAGTTATTCGTGGCCGTAAGGAAGCTTTAGCAAAAGCGTTAGCAGAAGAATACGCTTTTGATTTATACAACCAAGAGTTGAAAAATGAAGATAGCGAAATTCGTCAAGCGTTTGAAGCTAATCAAACAAGGCTCGGTGTTGAATTATCTGAAAATCTAGCACAAGAATTTTCAAGGCAATCCGAAAGAGGCAATGTAAAAAGATCAGTATCTAGGCTAAGCAAAGAAGATGCTATAAAGTGGGAAGCTGGTAAAGATAAATTCTTTGTGGATATCAAAGCATTACTTAATTCTAATGGCGCCATTAAAGAAAACGCTATAAAGAAAGCGCATAAAAATAATTATCCTGATTTTACAGAAGCTCAACATAAGGCCATATCTAAGCAATTTTTTAGATTACTTAAGCCATTAAAAGGTATAGATGTTGAAACTTCACTCAAAGAAGAGGGGAAAACATTTGAAGAATATTTAGTAGATATAGCTAAAGATATAGATACCAATGAAACAATAGCTAAAATGACTGGCGTTGAAGGATCTATTGCTTCTTTGTTTGAAAATTACAATAATGTAATGGACGCACAAACGGCGATTGAAGATGTATTAAAAACTTTAACTATACAGGAAGCGGTTGCTTTTACAAGTACCTCATTTGCTAATTCAGGTAGAATTGGATTATGGGTTGATGGGGAATTGGATTTTAGCAAGACGCATCGCTCCGATTTATACTCAGGCAAAGAGCAAGTTATAGAGGCACTTAACAGAGCAGGCTTTAAAATTAAAAGCATATCCAATGCTGAAATAACGCTACAAGACGGTACTGTATTAAAAAGAGAGTACTCGGCAACAGGCAATGTTCTTAAGGGACATCTAACCGGTAAATTTGACGCGGAAGCTGACAAGGCTAACGCAAATGCGGCTTGGAAGTACACAACCGCAATGATTAAAGGTATTAAAAATTCGACTCCAGAGGTTCAAGCTATGGTTATGGCTTCGCTAAATTCAGGTACAAATACAGCTTTAAGAGCGGCTGCGCCTGTTACATATAGAAGTTCAGTGTTGCCTTCTCAAATAACAAAAGACTATAGGTATGAGCATGGAGTTCCAGCAAGAGTGGTACTTGCTCATTTGTATCAATCAATAGTAAATGGTGATACTAGCATAGATATAAAAGCTTTAAAGGCAGATTATCAAGTAGCTATTATCCCAGTTGAGATGGATAAAGTTATAGGCAAATCAGGTTATCAGCAAGTTATGATAGCAGGGTATAAGCCAGGCGAAACGCCTTGGTGGAAAAGATATTATAACTTTGCAACAAGAGGCAAAATACAATACGCGTTAGAATCATTAGAAGACGGGTCTATTATCGGACAACAATATGCTGACTACTTTAATCAAAAAGGTGTTAAGCCTGAGGTTAAAGCAAACGCTGAGGCTGAGGTTAAAAAAATAACTACCCAGCAAAAAGCTATTAACAACGCTCGCAAGCGTTCTTATACTAAAAATCCTAAAGGTATTAGTGTATACGATTTTGATGACACACTTGCATTTAGCAAAAGTCAAGTTATAGTTATAATGCCTGCTGAAAAATCCATGCTTGATATCGCAGCAAGAAGATTATTTGGAGAAACAGCTCTTAAAAACAAACCAGGCTTTTTGAAAACGTTCGACAGCCTTAATGAAGAGCAACAAGCAAAAGTTTTAAAAGACGTACCCGGAGCAACAAAGAGAATTACGCCTGCTGAATTTGCTAAGAAGGGAGAAGAGCTAACGGCACAAGGAGCTAAATTTGATTTTAGTGAATTTAACAAAGTAGTCGAAGGAACACCGGGTCCATTAGCACCGAGGCTTAAAAAAGCAATTGAAAAATTTGGTAATAAAAATATATTTGTATTAACAGCGAGACCGCAAGAATCGGCAGTTGCTATACACGCATTTTTAAAAGGCCTAGGTTTAGAAATACCGCTTGAAAATATAACTGGACTGGCTAATGGTGCTCCAGCTGCAAAGGCTGCTTGGATGGTGACAAAAGTAGCTGATGGCTTTAATGACTTTTATTTTGTTGATGACCATCTTGGTAATGTTAAAGCAGTTAAAGATATTCTTAATACTTTTGATGTAAAAGGCAAAGTACAACAAGCCAGAGTAAAAAGATCAGTAACATTAAGCAAAGAGCTTAACGATATGGTTGAGCGTAACAAAGGCGCTAAATCAGAAGCTATTTACTCTAAAATAAAAGCTAGAAAAGACGGAGCTAAAAAAGGCAGGTTTAAATTCTTTGTTCCTTATGGCGCTGAAGACTTTAGAGGTTTAACATCATATACATTAGCTGGCAAAGGCAAGCAAGGGGAAGCTGATCAAAAATTCTTTGAAGACAATTTAGTAGTGCCGTACATGAGAGGTATATCTGCTATGGAAAAAGCTAGGCGAGCTCTTAAAAATGATTTCGCTATGTTATTAAAAATGTTTCCTGGAATGAAAAAACGTTTAGGTAAACAAATTGGCGATACAGATTACACTGTCGATCAAGCGGTGCGTGTGTATTTATGGACACAGCAAGGGCAGGAAGTCCCTGGTATATCTAAAAGAGACCAAAAGAAATTAAATAGCCTTGTGGCAAATGATCCTGATTTATCAGCGTTTGCCGACGGCCTTCAAACAATATCAAAGCAAGAACAATGGCCAACCCCCGCAGAATACTGGGCAGCAGGGTCTGTGTTAAAAGATATTAATCAAATAAACGAGGTTGGAACAAGATCTGAATACTTACAAGAATTTAACAATAATGTAGATATTATATTTGACGAAAACAATTTAACAAAGCTGGAAGCTACATATGGCACTCGTTATGTAAACGCCTTAAAGAATTCTATAGCTCGAATGAAGTCCGGTCGCAACAGACCAGCGCAGCCTGGCGCTTACGAACAGCAATGGTTGAACTGGGTTAATAACTCTGTAGGTACTATAATGTTCTTTAACCGCAGATCAGCAGCAATGCAGATGTTGTCATTTGCTAACTTTGTAAACTGGAGCGATAACAATCCATTAAAAGCTGGTATTGCATTTGCAAATCAACCGGCATATTGGAGCGCATGGTCAAAAATATTTAATTCCGACAAACTTAAAGAACGTCGCGGTGGTTTAAAATCTGATGTACAAGAGCAAGAAATTGCTAACCAAGCTAAAAATAGTAAAGACAAAGCAAGCGCTGTGATTGCATACTTATTAAAAATAGGTTTTACGCCTACGCAAATTGCGGATAGTTTTGCTATTGCAACAGGAGGAGCTACATTCTTAATTAACAGAACAAAAACTTATAAAAAGCAAGGTTTATCAAAGGCGGAAGCGGAAGCAAAAGCATTTGAAGACTTTAGTGCCATCTCCGATGAGACACAACAATCAGGTGATCCTATGTTGGTATCTGCACAACAGTCGAGCCATTTAGGACGTCTTATATTGGCTTTCCAAAACACGCCGATGCAATACACTAGATTGATGAAAAAAGCTGGCCAGGACCTTATAAACGGTCGTGGAGATGCTAAGACTAATATTAGCAAGATAGTCTATTACGGGTTTATACAAAACCTTATATTTAGTGCGCTGCAAAATTCATTATTCGCTATGTTACCAGGATTTGATGATGAAGAAGAAGACGATGAACAATACGAAAAAACTATTAATACAAAGACTGAAAGAATTGTTAATTCTATGGTAGACACTATTCTTAGAGGATCTGGATTAACAGGGGCGGTAGTATCAACATTAAAAAATGTTATTAATAGATATTATAAAGAAGAGAAAAAAGGATTTACAGCAGATCATGCTTACACATTATTAGAGTTAGCAAACGTATCTCCACCTATAGGATCTAAAATGAGAAAAGTATACGGGGCAATTCAAACTAAAAAGTTTGATAAAGACGTTATAGCCGCGCAGGGTTGGGATGTTACATTACACGGTAGATTTAATATATCTCCTAATTACGAAATATTAGCATCACTTTCATCCGCTGGATTAAACTTGCCACTAGATAGAGCGTTAGCCGAAATAGACGGTATATCTGAAGCCCTTGATGCTAGGAATACATCTTATCAAAGATTAGCTTTAGGATTAGGATGGAGAACATGGGATGTAAAAGCCAACAAGGAAGAGGAAGAACTAGTAAAAGCTGTAGCAAAAATTAAAAGAAAAAAAGCTGGTATAGAAAAAGCCAAAGCTACAAGAGCACAAAAGAAAAAAGAAGAGCAAGGGAGAGTGGCTAACATGACTGAAAAAGAATACAACGAATACATGGACGCCAAGATATTAAAAAGAAGAGAGGCCGCTAGAAAAGCCGCTGAAACTAGACGACAAAATAAATAACTATGTATACACCTATAACTAAAAAAGCAAAATGCAAAAGCATTTATAAAGACTCTATGGACATTTCTATGAATGCTGACGGTTCAGGCGGTGCCTTTAAGTCCCCTATTAAATTAAAAGACGCATGCTATCGTAAAGCCAAGGCTAAGTACGACAAGTTTCCCTCGGCTTATGCTTCTGGTTATATAGCTAAATGCAGAAAAAGAAAGGGTAACATAAAATGATAGAAGCTTTGCGACATGCACTTGGTTTATGTGGTGAGCATTGGCATCCTAATGTATTCACGGCCGTTGCATCTATTCCTTTTGTAACCACTGCTGTTTATTACATAAAATGTAAATGCGGCGTATGGTTTAAACATGATAAAAGTTGTAATAAATAATTATGGGATTTCAAATGAAAGGATCTCCGTTTAAAGTACGAAAAACGGAAAAAGGCTTAGCCCTTAAGCGTTGGTTTAAGGAGGAGTGGAAAACACCTAAAGGCAATGAAGATTATACCAAAGGCGAAAACACATTTCGCCCAACCAAAAAAATATCCAAGGATACACCGTCTACATGGAGCGAACTAACTCCTGCTGAAAAAGCTCGTGGTCAAAAAGAAAAAAATACCAAGGGAAGAGTAAGCAGATATAAAAAGAAAAAATGAGCTTGCAAGAAATAAAATTATACGCTATAAACGGCAGCACATTAGGTGTAACAACTTTTACTCAAATAGAAGATGGTTTAAAAATAATGCTATTGCTGGTTACTATAGGATATACTATAGCAAAATGGAAAGACATTAAAAAGAAAAAGTAATGATGAAATATTTTAATTATTCGGAATTTGATAGCCCTGATGTGCAGGGTTCTGGCCAGATGATGGATAAAGATTTTTTAGAAATACTGGATCAAGCTAGAGATCGCTTTGATAAACCCATTAATATTAATTCTGGCTTCCGTACACCACAGCATAACCAAGATATTGGAGGGGTAGAATCGTCCTCACATTTAAAAGGTTTAGCAGCGGATATTGATTGTCGCAAATCAAAAGATAGATTTGAACTTATTGATATATTTTTAGACTTAGGTATAAACAGGATCGGCGTTGCAGATACTTTTATCCACATTGATGTCGACCCTGATAAATCACCTAATGTAATTTGGACATATTAACTTAGTCGCAAGATTCGTCTAAACGAATAAACCATTCGTCTATTATAGGCAAAAAATACCATTCTTCATTACAATAATTTCCTTCATTTCCTATTATAATTTCATCCTGCCCATAAAATCCACCGGACACTGTTAATATTCTTTGCTCATTAATAGTTTCTATAAACCAATCATATTCTGCAGTAGCATCATCAATAGACCAATTAAATTCATTAGCAGCGTTGATTGGTATAGAGTACATACTGCCCTGGTTTGAGAACTCCCCTGTTCCTTGATTAACAATCCAAGCCCAACTTCTAAATGATTTTTGAATCCAAGTCCCTTCGAATATAAATTCTTCTTGTGTTTGTGAAGGCGATTGTAAAATAAGGCTTTCTTCTGTACAAGAAATTGTAAATACTAATAATAATAATAATAATTTTTTCATAATTTAATAAAATAAAAAAAGGAGCGCCACCACAGCGCCCCTAATTAACAACTAACTAACTAACCATCACACGCAAGGCAATCTTCACTCATCGCTTGCTGTGCAATATCTCCACGAAGAACACTCTCTGTTCTCGTATAATACAAAGTCTTTATTCCGTTCTTCCATGCTTGCATGTGCACCTGGTTAATCCATTTTGGTGTAGCAACGCTTGGAAACGCGAGATTCAAACTAACCGACTGATCTATGTACTGCTGGCGAATGCCTGCTTGATTTACTAGCTCTAGTTGGTTTATTTCTTTAAAGGTTTTAAATACTTCTTTGGCTGGTATATCATGAGCTAACACTATATCGTCTAGCTCTTTAATATCTTGTACACTACCGCCATCAGCAAGTATCTTATCCCATATTTCATTTGTATTTAACTTATGCTTTCTTAAAAGCTTTAAGAGCGTGGGGTTCTTCCTAATGAACGTACCCTTCGCACTTTGTTCCGTGAAAACATTAGCGGCCCAAGGCTCAATGCCAGGACTAACGTTACCGCTAAGCTTACTATTAGACACAGTAGGAGCAACAGCCCTAAGATGGGTGTTACGATAACCAGTGCCAGCACACCAAAGAGGTTCGCCGTAAATTTCCGCAAGGTCCATAGATGCTCGTTCGCTTTCGATTTTGATTTGCGAAAATATTTTCCTAGTTTCAAATTGAGCAAGTAAACCTTCAAAAGGAATTCCCTTTTCTTGGAGATACGTGTGCCATCCGAGCACACCCAATCCAAGCGCTCGTCCCTTTGAAGCAGAACGAACGGCATTTTCAAAACCTCTAAGTCCTTTGGCCCTTTGAATAAATTCCTCCATAACGCCGTCAAGAAACCACGTGGCGTCGTATATAAGGTTAGTACCTTTCCATTCTTCATATTTAGCTAAATTTAATGATGATAAGCAACAAACAAAGCTATGACTCTCATCTGTGTGTAATGTTATCTCACTACAGATATTTGTCATATGTACTTTTAATCCGTTTTCTTTATATGCTTTTGGATTTGCCTTGTTAGTGTTTCCTTTAAACATGATATACGGTTCTCCAGTTGCCTTTCGCTTTCTAAGTAGTTTACTCCATCTATTTCTAGCATTCGCATCTCCTTGTTCAAGCTTACGCATAAACTTATCGCCAACAACTGCGCACTGATGTAGATTAAGCGATTGTCTGTTAACATCGCCTTTAGGTTCTCTGATTTCCAACCACTCCTCGAAGTCCTCGTGGTCAATGTTGATATTAACACTGGCAGCTCCCCTTCTGACTGATCCTTGATTAGTTGCAAGAATTGTTGAGTCGTATATTTTGCAAAAGGGGACAACCCCGTCTGATGTTCCATTACCTGTAATTGTTGCGCCAGCGGGTCTGATTTGATTTACGCCAATGCCAACTCCACCGCCGTGCTTAGCGAGTAGCATCATCTCTAAATTCTTTTGCCCTATATCTTGTATTGAGTCAGCAACATCAATACCAAAGCAACTAATAGGCAGACCGCGATCGGTGCCAGTATTACTAAGAACCGGTGAAGCCAAGCATAGCCAGCCGTTCCAGATATATTCAAAAAAAGTTTCCGCCATTTCTGGCTTATATAATCTGCGAGCAACTGTCTTAGCAACCCGCATGTAAGCGTCTCTCGGTGATTCGTCGTACAATAAATATCCCCCGGATATAGTCTTCTTGTATACGTCGTTATTACCCCATGCCGGGTAATCCTCACCTTTTTTCCAGTTTTCATTCCACATTATGTAAAGTATAGTATTGTGTAAGCTATTGCTACGTTTAAATTGACTGCCACTAAGTTCCATTGCTTTGCAACAAATACTTGTGGTATTGATATTATGCCGGCAATAATATATACAACTATGCCGGTCGGATCTGGCAGGAGGTGGGGAGCTGTCATCATAAATCCAGTCCCCATATATCCTAACCTATTTGCTATCCTCTCGTGAGGCTTTAATCTTCTTTGTCTTACAAGCGCTTTTAATAAACTACGCTTAGTTGTAGAGGTCTTCATATATTTCTTCTTCGGTTATTAAATTACCAAATGTTCTCGAAGTCTTCACCTTCACCAGCTTTCGAATAGTCCGTCGGCCGAACCGCGAAAAAATCAGTATGAGTGACCCCGCCGGTAAGATGATAGAACCAATCAAGATTAGCCGCTGCATCTTTGTCATATGCGAAGTACGAGCCAAGATCAACATAACCAAGTTCCACCAGTTTTTCATTTGTTCTTTTCTTTATAAAGTGTTTTAAATCATTTGACTTAATGCCTTCAATGTCACCCATTTCAAACATCTTATCTATATACTTGCATTCAAGTTTTACCATTGTTTCGGCAGCGGCAATGATATCTTCTCGACATAAATTCAATAATTGATTATTTTCACTGCACATATCGCGAAACAACTTACAGCCCATTTTACTGTGCAAAGATTCATCTCTTACGCTCCACTTCATTTGCTGCCCTATACCTTTTAATAAATTCCTTAATTGAAAAGAATAGAGAACAGCAAAAGCAGAATATAAACTAACCCCCTCAGCAAAAGCGCTAAAAACAGCAAGAGACTTGCCAATACCAACAGAGCTTGTCCCGCCATAAGCAACCAGGTTATCAAACCTTTCAGCAGTTGCAGGCTCATGGAGAAAGGCTTCATAATTTTCAAGACCAAGTGTTTCATTTAAATAACTATAGGCTACAGCATGTATTGTTTCTTGTGATCCGAACATCATAGCCATTTGCTGTATTTCGTGTTTAGGAAACCATGATACCACTTTTTGTGTCCAGTAATCTGAAACAGCACATTCGGTTTGTGCAAAACCTAATAGTATATTGCCTACTAGATTCTTTTCTTCTGGTGTTAATTTTTCTTTCCAATCTTTTATATCGCCTTGCATTGGTATTTCAGTATGTAACCAGAATGCTTGTGCTTGTTTTAACCAACCTTCCGTATAATAGTCAGGATATTCAAATGGTTTGTACGCTACGCGCTCATCAAACAATCCCATTATTTATATATTTCAATTGCTAAATCTATAAACGGCAAATAAAACACATGCGTTGTTTGATTATCCTCTTCATAACTTCTTGCGCCAAATAATATACCTGGATAAAATCCAAATGATACTGCCCAGGCCGGGTTTTTTTCTTTATCCATATACTTTTATATTGTATTTATCCATTATTTCTACTAATTCTTTGTATTTTACTTTACCTCGTACGTCCCAGCTCCATTTAATAAACTTATCAATTTGACGCTCAGCATACTTTTGTCTTGCTAACCGTTTCGCTTCGAAAGGATTATGCTTATTGTCTCGTCGCATTCTTTTTGATTTTGTGGTTTGTACAATGTTACATTAGGGAATTGACTCATAACTAATCTTTTAAACAACTTCCAACGCATTGGGAAAGATTCATTAGCTCTGCCTTTTGTTTCAATTATAAAATCTTCGCCAATAAAATCAGGTGTGTACTTAATAGGTAATATGCGTTTGCATCCTCTGTTCTTATAATCTCCTTTGCCATTAGCTTGCCTTTCATACACTTCATTATCAAAATGAAAACCAGCAAGCAAAACAAATGTTTCACCTTCGTATTTGGCTTTAACTTTTGCTTTTTTTAAGGCCATATACATATAACGCTCAAGACCTGAAGCAAAGTTGATACCATCATATGATACCTTCTTTGCTTGTACCGGGCCACGCTTTTTGCTTTTTCTTTTATAGGGTTGTCTCCTCATGGATTTCTATATTTCTTAATAATGCTTCCTGCATTTCTTCCGTGCTTGATTCTTTTAATTTTTGCATGTATAGCACAGCATCCATTAATTCTTCTTGCAAGTGATTAATCCAAGCAAACAAATTTGATTTGTCATCGTTAAGCGTTACGCCGTACTTTGCAAAGCCTACGTCTGATCTTGATACAAATTTATTTACAACACGTTCTACAACGGGATCTCTAAACTCTATTTCTTTTTTAGTCATAACATTTCTTTTAATAAATCAGTAGCTTGGTCAGCAGTTATTCCTGTTTTAACAAATGTACCATTGTGCATTACGCCAGTTCTATTTGCTATTTCAACATAAGCGCCATCAATACAGTCTTCTATATTGTAACCCTCTTGAAAAGCTAAATTAGTTAATACAACAACCATATCACCTATAGCGTCTTGTATTTCAGGCTTGTCATTGACAAGTAACGCAGCTGCCAGCTCGCCAGCTTCTTCTATAAGTTTAACATATTGCGTATGTGAATTGCCATTTTCATATATACCTCTTTCAGCAGCCCACGATCGTATTAAATCGAATCTTTCGCAGCCCGTGTCGTTGCTTATACATTTTTCTTTTGGAGTATGCTCTAGATTAAAAAAGGCCTCATAGAAAGCCTTATTGTAAATATAGCTTCGATCATCATTGTACATCGAGGTTCTTGCATTTTGCATTATCCAGGTTATATGTTCTTTTTTTAGTTTAAACTTATAATCTGGAGTTTCCCATTCTAATCCTATGTTATCCATAAGATTTCCTTTAAGCTTATTTATAGGAACAGGGAATGTTGTTGTTTGTTCTGTTGGATTTACTCTCATATTTGATTTAAATAAATTTTTATATAATGTTCTGTCTTTTCTGTAGCCATAAGACTGTTGAAGTTCTATCTCTTTGTTAGATATTAAATTAATATCATCACTTGTAAATAAAACTTCGTATTCGCCTGGCGCATAACCTTGTTGCTCCGTAACTCTCTTATTAAGATTACGTGTAACTCCGATTTTTTTACCAGGAATGTGATAAATGTTGTACATATTTTTGTTAGTTACCAACACTTAAATCTGCTTTTATTGCAGGTAAAGGATTGTATTTAATTAGTTTAATATCTTCGGCCTCTGGAATATATAAGTGATTGTTATTGTTAAACAAACCTTTGCGTAATTCTAATTTAGGCAATACTCTTTTTGGTCTATCTAAATATACTTTAGCTTGTTCTAAATGATTATTATATAAATGGCAATCGCCAAGTTGACCAATAAGTTTACCAGCTTTTAAGTTAGCTCCTTTAGCTAACATTTCCAGTAGTAAACCGTACATTGTAATATCGTATGGTAAACCTAAAAATACATCAGCTGATCTTTGCTGCCACATAAGATCTATAACACCATTGTTTATATAAACTTGAAAAGCATAATGGCAAGGAGGCAATACCATATCATTCATCTCGTGTGGAGCCCATGCGCTAACCATAAGACGTCTAGAGTCTGGATTAGTATTGATGCTATACACAAGATTTTTAAGCTGATCTACGCTATTAAAATCACGCCATTGTTTTCCATATACAGGGCCAAGAGTTTCATCTGTTCTGCCTGAGCGTTCATAATCTGGTCTCCAGTATTTAACACCATTGTCTTCAAGATATTTAAGATCTGTTCTCCCTTGTAATATCCAAAGCAATTCTGTTTTAACTGCTTGGAAGCTTATCCTTTTACCTGTGAGTATAGGGAAGCCAAGTGACATATCGTGCTTAATCGTTCTTCCGAAGACAGCTCTCGTCCCTGTCCCTGTTCTATCCTCTTTATTAGATCCGCCGTGGAGTACACCTCCCATAAGTGCTTTATATTCATTTTCTATGTTTATCATAATAATATTTACAAAATTCATAATACGCTTTCCAAATCGCATCTCTATTATATATACTCGGTGCTACATTAGGTTTCTCTCCACGTTTGTATGGGCCAAGTGTTATAGTTATTCGCCAGTTATCTGGATCGTTCTGTATTCCTTGAGGTGCAATTCTTATATCATTACGTATACAATACAAACAAGCTTTAATCTCGTCTGTAGTAGGAACGTATTTTGGCATGCTATAATTAGCGCCTTTTCTATATAAGCTTTTCATTTATTCCCAAGGCATAGCCTCATCTGTTAAGTTTAATTGCTCGTGAGGTATAAAGCAACCCGACTTTGGTTCCCATTTAAAATGTGCTTCAGCACCGTTCTCTCCTAAGTTTTGAAACTTTACTTTAAGAACTTTAGCTTTAACAGTTTTCTCTTCATAATTTCTATGAACTAATATACCGTGATAAGAAGCATCATACCATTCACCTCCACCTTTAATGTTGTACATTGTAGGTTCTTCAATCTTACCGTCTTGCGTCTTGTACATCTTAGTAGGGTGAGCTACTATAAATACAAGTACGTCGTACTTCTTAGCAAAGATTTCAATCTTAGTTAAGTATTCCATAGTATAACGATTAACGTCTTCT
>VMHT01182755.1_pt1 | contig 55565 bp, 72 predicted proteins | sample 4693611 | NCBI WGS metagenome assembly VMHT01 (sample SAMN12280063, study PRJNA550983) | marine metagenome | isolation source: seawater sampled from same location over 5 years 0.02-0.2 micron viral filtrate | place: USA: collected off the coast of southern California halfway between the port... ... | reverse complement strand
CTAAATGGCTGGCAGGGGTATCCTGCTGTGAGGATGTCACAGTCGGGAACAGTTCTTTCTGGGTCATTCGCTAACTCCTTTACGTCCTCCGCTATGGGGACATCTGACCAATGCTTTCTCAGCACACGGCGACACCAATCATCAGTGTCGCAAAATAATATCGGGCTTGATAATTGAGCCCATTCGAATCCCAGGGCAAAGCCCCCGATTCCTGAACACAGATCAACATGACGTTTCATCTTCTGTCCTTCTCAAAATTCCTATTCCTACATCAAGCATGTTGAGCAGTTGTTTTCTGTTAACAGGCAACTGAACAAACGTGCCTGGGTCGCTTTGCGTAACCTTGATACAAAGTTCCGCCGGATACTCTCCGTTGCCAGTGTTCTCTCGCAAGTACACCAAGACTTTTTTGTCAGTGAACTTCGGGGTCATCTTCGTTTTTCGTGAGACTTTTGAAAAAATCCTGCAAATCTGGGACAGCGTCATCCAACATAGACGTTATGGTATCCACCATTTCATCTGTCATCCACTGTACTTTGTCATCGTCGCTGGCAGAATAGATTGCAAAGTTATATGCGTGGTTCTTTTCCATAAACGCCGCGAACAAACGAACCTCAACGTCTTTCTTTTTTTCATCGATCCATAGCCCTGCGACTCCATACCATGCATGGTCCTGGAATGATTTGATCGGAACCATGTCGTGATCGAGAAAGCAAACCGCAACAATGTCGGCATCTTCAATCTTCCCGGCCTTGGGATTGAAAGGTACTACTTCACCCATTTCGTTTCTCCTCGCCATATATCTTCTCTTCCTCGGGGAACGATGTGCACAGAGCAAAAGTTCCCTGTCGTGATGGCTCTCTGTTGTATTCCACCACCAAATCAAGACATGCATCGCGCTCCATGTTTGGTTTCGCTTCGACCATCTTGAATGCATTGCTCTGCAAAATTGCGACTACTATGAAAACGTATTCCATTTTTTGATCCTTCTGAGTGTGCGCTGCCAGACGTTCTGACTGCGTTGTGTGTTGATTAGTCCCATGGCGAAAACATCCGAGCCAATTCGGTAAGGACTTTGTTTGAGTTTCTTTCTTTGTGGCTTAGTCATCTATCTGCCCCTTATCTAGCTTCAATGAATAGTCTTTAATTACTTCGCCGAACTTTTCGTTGCCCCGCTGGTATGGTTCTATTCGAACTATCCGACCATCTTGGTACTTGCGTGTGTGACCACGCACCCAGTGCAGTTTCCGGCACCCCTCTTCCGATGGGGTTTCTGTACGCAACACAATTCCCCTGGGCTTGGGTAAGTCTATCTCTATTGTCTTCAAGTCGATAGTCGGCTTGGTCGCAACTAGTGCCCTGTTTTTGCGTGTCGGTTTGCCAACAAGCTTGGACTCATGCCATGTAAAATTCAGTTCACTCAACAGCCACGCCAACATACGAATGTCATCCTCATACATCGCTGTTGAAGAAGTTACTGTGGTAGCCATCGCTTGAGGCTGTTTCAACATGATGCCGTAGTCATCAAGAGGGTAAGAAATCCCCAAGCTTGAAGTAATTCTTTTCTCAAGGTTCATGCGTATGTGCGCCGGGGCAAAGTCTCTTATCTCCGCTGACCAGTGCTCACCAAGACATTGAAACGATTTTGAGTTTGCTTCGTAAGGCATCTTACTTATGTGCTCTTTGCCCGTGAACAAATAGCAAGTCTTAGGAATGTAATAGGAAAGATTTTCCGTGGCATGAGATTGCGGCTTCAGATACTTCTGAACGACAATCGTGTCGTCCGAAGTTGAATGAAGCGTGGTCGGTCCAACAAGACAGAGAGGCCAGATGTCCCCCTCTTTGAAACTGCGTATCGCTCCGGCGCGTTGAATGTGCCAGCCTACCCATTCCGGGGCGAAGTGTGTGTCGTCATTTCTCCAGCGTTGAAACAAACGAGAGTTGCGCTCTCCCTCAATCCACATGTTATCGAAGGGCGGAACGGCGTTGTTGATTACATCAAAAATTTTCTCCCACTCCGCACCCGCGCTATCAAACAAAACTCTCTCAACCAAGTCATCATCAACCCTGAACCTGTGTGCACGTTGTAGTGAGATGCTGATTTGTTTCATCAGTGTTTTTGCTCCACGAGCCTTGTAGTTTGCATACAAATGCTTGGGCTGTGTTGTCAGTGCTGTGATGAAGTGGTCGATTAATTGATCGCCCTCCAACTTAGGAAGACTGTCGAAATCTCTGAGATGTGGGAACGCATACTTGCCGTTGCGTAGCTGTCTCTGAGCATGTGGGTCGCCGTGTTCGGCTCTACCCACAAGATGCTGAAAACCATCTTCTACGTTTATGCCGTTACTGGTCAGCTTTATTCCATTTGAAGACATGACTTGTCTCTTAGCCTTGTCCATTATGTGGTTGCCAGCCGTTTTCTCGCCCTTTGCCATATCAGTACCACGCGCCTACTGGCTGTTCCCAGTTTTCATCAAAGTGCTCGTCCAGAGCCTCGACCCACGCCTTCGGCATCCATGCATCAGGCTCATCATAACCATGCTGAAAATTTTCTTCGGGGATTAGGTTCTTACCATCCTGGTCCTTGACTGCCATAATCATGTAGTTGTGGCAGCCCCACGAATCACATTCAGCCTTAACGTTGAATTGTTCCTCAATGAAATCCGATACAAGGTCAGTGCCATTCCAGCTATCGCCATCGTGAAACCCAAACTTGTCGAACGCTTCACGCCACTCAAACTCAATTTTAAAAGATGCCATTACTCGTCTCCTCCAACGTTGTCCGGGTTACCTGTCTTAGCCACGAGCTCCATGCCCTTGACCCATGCATCAAAAGATTGCTGTTGAATGTCCTCGGAACTTGGTTCTTGGGACATGAATGAAAAAGTTATTTGCTTTTCGTCTGCCATCGTGTACTCCTTTAGATGGGACTTTATGTATGCAACATAGCATATTCCAATGTATAACCTTTTCTATTGGATATATCAAGGGGTGAAATGAAAAAAGTGATACATTGATACAGATGCATAAGCTTATTTCTGTGAGATTTTTGTTGTAAGTTTTTTTGTGAAAATGGTGTATCAGTGTATCAGTGTATCAGTTTCTCTGTAACGCAGGGTATACAAGGGTTCTAGCTGATACACTTGTGTTACACTAACTGTATCAACTGTATCAGGGTGCAGTCATACTGATGGCGCGAAATCTGTGACTTTGCTATATATTAATAAAAGTCAGGGGAAATAGTTTTAGGGGATAGAAATGAGGCCACGTTTAAGTTTTTGGAAGAGCGCACCACCGACAAGCTCATGGGGCTTCGGGCTTGTTTGGCGTGGTGATAAAAAAGGTTGGGTTCATTACCCGGCGAAATGGCATGGCTTCTATAGGAGCCTGATTAAAACTTGGGAACATTATAAACATGCGAGGAAACATGGAGCTTGAAGCCGAAGAACAATCAGGTGGATTTTTAACCAATCGTCAGAAAGAATTTTCACGACATATTGTTGAAGGTGTATACAGCAACGCCGAGTGTGCTCGACGCGCTGGATACAGTGAGAAGGTCGCGGTGAAATACGCTCACAAACTTCTCAACGGAAAAGACTTCCCGTTAGTCCCGCAACACATCGCTGAACTCCGTCAGGAACATGAACGTAAATATGGAGTGACATTGATAGGGCAACTCAAAAGATTATCCGACCTGTCACACAATGCCGAATCGGAAGGTCAGTTCTCTGCTGCCATCAACGCAGAAAAAATTCGTGCCAGCTTGGGAGGGCTGACTGTTGACCGACGCGAGAACCAACATGTCCATTCGTATGACCAAATGTCTCGGGATCAAATTATTGAACAGCTATCCAAGTTGAGAGACGAACACCCGGCCGCTTTCATCGAAGCAGAGTATGAGGAGGTACTTGATGCCGACACCGGAGCGCAACCTTTGGAACAGATTGAAGACCGCACTGCCGAAGGGAACACACAAAACGAGGGTTGAAAATAGAGCAGGGTCAGGCATCCCTGACGTACACATTTGTGCGGATAAAACAGCCTTTTGGGTCGAATTAAAATGTATAAAAGGAGACACTGTCTCCATACGTCCCTCACAGATTGCGTGGAATATGCAGTATTCTGCCGCTGGTGGCATCTCCTTCTTCTTAGTTTCACGACCCAAGAAGCCTAGTCTATTTTTATTTGACGGCGGTGATGCCTTGCGCCTTGCGTCCGAGGGCGTATCCGGCACCGGGATCCAGGCTGCATATACCGGGGATGATCTTGCGGCTTGCGTCCGTTCCATGTTTGATCGAGTCCGGGTGATCCAGGTTGATCAAACCTTGCGCCTTGCGTCCGAATATGAACCCGGCAGCCCCGGGTGATCCAGGGTGCCTTGCGCCTTGCGCCCCAATACCACCCGGCTGCAGCCAGGCCCGGTGATCACCGGGTATCTCAAGGTTTGATTCTTCAATGTTTTGGGTAGGAAACGTTCTTTACTTCCGCGTTCCAACAGGCACGGCAGTCGCCGCATTTGCCGGATTGCTGTGAAGCTGGGCATATGTGCCCGAGGCTAGGGCCCTGGTAATCGCTATCGTGCACTGTGGAGGTGTTCTCGAAGCTATTCAGCGGCGAATCGTTGACCATTGTCGCGCTAGCGCGCAGTACTACGTTGCCGGGTAGCGTTCCCTTGCGTTGCAGTAGCACTGTCTTCCAGATCTTTGTTTCCCGGGTCGGGATCCAATGGGACTTACCTGGTGTACGTTCACACACTTCCAGGATCTGATGCCCGTGTTGTACTGACTGTACGTCGCCGGAGTCGAACCACCGGAAATAAGGAGACCGGGTCTTGTTAATTGTTCCAACCATGAGCTCAACCCACTTCGGGGACTTCATGAAGTCCTGGCGTTTAGCCATGGCTTCTTTAACCGATGGATACCGGTAAGATCCTTTTAGGGCATAGCAACCGTGACACACGGAGCCGGGTACCTGGGCCAGCTTTGATCCGGTCTTGCAATCAGCGGCCGGGGTTGAGATTGAATAGCCTGGCATCTTGCTTGTATTAGATAAGATGGCAGACCCTTTATATGTTCCAAGATTTTTTGTCATGTCCTAAACCTACATTATTCCAATGGATATGTCAAGCCTTGCGCCTTGCGTCCGGTGCAATTTTTGATCCAGGCCCGCGGGCTTCGCCCCGGTGATCCGCAGCGTTCCTTGCGCCTTGCGCCTGAATCCGATTCGATCCAGGCCCGGGCTGCGGGTGATCCCGGTTACCTGGAAAGCTGGGCACGAAAAAAAGGGCGGCCGAAGCCGCCCTTTTTCCCGCCAACCAACTCTAAGCTTCAACAAGGATTGTGCTTTCGAATAGATTAATCTTCAGGGCGTTTGCTCTGTTGTTGGCCTGTAGAATGCGCTCCACCATTTCTTCTCCCAGCGGGATAAACTCGGCGAAGTCATCACCGGACACCGCGTGGGTTTTGTCCCACAGGGTGTCGTCTTCTACATCTCCGCGATAGCCATTCGCGTAGCACACAACGGTGTGCCCCTTCTCATCCTTATCGCGTTCCTCGTGCGTTGGTGCCATGACATAAATGCCTTGGTCTTTCACCAGCCACACGCCCATGTCGTCGGTGTACTCTTCAACGTATGGGATTTTTCGTTTTACTGAGAGCGAGTGTTTTACCACTCGCTTCAGCAACTCTCCTTTGAAAGTAAGTTCAGACATCTTACCAACTCGCTTGGTAAGTGACAGACCGATACTCACGCCCTTCGGTGTCTGCCTTCAACCACTCTACAGCTTTGTAAAGAGCTTGGGCTTCCGCCACAGCATCTTTACGGTAGTCATCTCGCACCTCTTCGTAGTGTTCATCTTCAGCACGAACACCAAAGAAGAAGCCGTCTTTCGGTGCAAACTCCGAAGGGTCATCTGCCCACTTCTCAAGTTTCCTCGCCACCAATGTTAGGTCGGCGGCATCTAGTTCGATGGGTTGGCACTCATCCACTCCATTCGCAAAGTTGTCCACGATGAAGCCGTGTAGCCAATGGTTCTTCCGCCAATACATGACTTCCAAGTTCTCACCTTCAAGCGGAAAGCCGTCTACTACTTTACGAGGACGGTGTTGAAGTTTACCGTCAACTTTCTCGTGGACGGTGTGAAACTTCTTTGCAGTTAGATACATGTCTAGTCCCATATCTGTACTCCTTTTCTGGTTAGACCATTTTAGTATACATATCCCATTGGGAAAGTCAAACCGAAAATTGTTGCATCCATTCGTTGACCACGCTCTGGGCATCCTTGCGTCCGAGGCCAAATTCCTCCTGAACATACGCAGCGGATCCGAACATGTTCACCTCACCACTCTCGCGTAGTTCATCGAGGTATTTAAATACTTCTGTTGTGTCTGGCATTCTATATCCTTCCTGGGCCCTTGCGCCCTTGCGCCTTGCGGCTGTTACAATACCGGGCCTGGCTGCCCGGCCCCCGGTGTCAAAATTTTTTCAAAAAAAGGGGCGACCGAAGCCGCCCCTTTTCTCGCTACGAAACTTTCAGCGAATCATAAACCGCACCAACCGTTCGTTAAGCTCGGCGACTTTACGAGTAGCCTCTGCCATTCTCTCGCAAGCCTCCGCTTGTTCAGTAAGGGCTTGAACAATTTCGTCGGCGATGCCATTTATTGGTTCGTTCTGTGTGAGTTGGTTAATCGCCGAACCAAAACCAGTCGCTCGGTTTTCTTCGTACTCAGAGAGTTGGTTGCCCAACTCCCTGAATGCATCAAGCATATTATTACGCGTCATGTGTAGGCACCTCGTTCACGGTTGGGCATTCTGTTTTGATTGCCTTAACCGCATCCATGATTGCATTAGCAACGCAACGTTCACTAGTGAGTTGCATAATGGTAAGCAATTGCTCCAATGCGACGTTAGCAATATGCATACGTCCGACTTCGTCGCTTGTCTTTGCAATCTCATCCAAGCATTCTCTCATTGTGATTTGCATAGTTTCTTCACTCATTTGTTGTTACCTCCAAAAATCCAAACGGTCGGTGCAAGACCGATAAAAAGAACAGCGGTGAACCCAAAGACTTCACGCCCTCCCTCTTCAAAAAAACCGCCCTGCCCAAAGACAGAACCAAACAAAAATAGGAAACCAGTGAAACCGACAAGCAGTCCCAAAAGTTTCTCACTGTTTAAACGTAGCTTTCTCATTTTCGTACTCCTTCGTTGAATTGAGAATACACTCATTATACACATATAATAAAATGGGACAACATAAAAAATAATAAAAATAAATAAAAAAACATTTGACAACGTTTTGGGGATTTAGTAACTTCGTAAATGTAAGCAATGATGCTTACGCAACAAACGAGGCTAAACATGGATATTTATCAAACAGCAATTCGCTTTGAACAAGTGAAGAAACAAATCTCAGCATTGGAGAAAGAGAAAGCAGATCTCCGCAAGACGTTGCTTATTGAAGCTCCGCAACATTGGATAGACAACCCCAAGCACGGGGTCATTGCTGAAGTGGAGCAAGAGGGTGTATCCCTAAAGTTTCAATGGCAAAAGAAATCCGCTTATACTGTTTCCGAGAAGTACACAAAATACATCACTCCAACATTCTCTACTAACCACGGGCAGGACTTGTTAGACTTGGTCATTCCGCCTATGCCTATCGTTCCTGACGTTCGTTAGTGTGGTCGGCGTAGCCTCGTCCGGCTACGCAGGGGGCACGGGGGTTACTCCCCGTGCCCTTTTTTTGCGTTTGCGCTTGCAGGGGTGGGCACCCCCTAAAATAGAGTACGAGCGAAGCGAGTACGTTAGTACAATGTTGGGTTGATAAATTCATTTGCTGATAATATCATTCGGCACATGGATCAGTATGCTGCCGTCCCTGATGAGGTGTTACGTCAAAAACTTGCGTTAGAAGAGACGTTAAGGAACCTTGAACTTCGGGAAAAAGCGAAAAACGAGTTTATGTGTTTCGCCCACCATGTGTATGATAATTTTATCGAGGGTCGGCACCACCGGGTAATTGCAGAAAAACTAGAACAAGTGGCGCAGGGCAAGTTAAAACGCCTAATCATCAACATGCCGCCCCGTCATTCCAAGTCTGAACTAGCTTCATACCTCATGCCGGCATGGTTTCTTGGAAGGAACCCTAAACTGAAAATTATTCAGGCAACGATGAACACGGAACTAGCCACCCGTTTTGGTAGAAAAGTGCGTGACCTCATTGCGGATCCTATTTATACCGAAGTTTTTCCCGATACGGATCTTAAACAAGACAGTCAAGCCGCCGGTAGGTGGGAAACAAGCATGAAAGGCGAGTACTTTGCCGCTGGTGTGGGCGCGGCGATGACGGGTCGTGGTGCTGATTTGCTGATTATTGATGATCCGCACTCGGAACAGGATGCTTTATCGTCTACTGCATACGATATGACGTATGAGTGGTACACATCTGGACCGAGACAGCGTCTCCAACCTGGTGGTTCCATCATTATCGTTCAAACACGGTGGTCAATGAAGGACTTAACAGGGAGGTTACTGGCAGATCAGGGCAAAGATGTGCTGTCTGACAAGTGGGAGGTGGTCGAATTTCCTGCAATTATGCCGTCTGGGAACCCATTGTGGCCTGAATTTTGGCAAAAAGAAGAATTACTGTCTGTAAAAGCGTCTTTGTCGCCAACAAAGTGGAACGCACAGTGGCAACAGGACCCTACGTCCGAAGAAGTTGCCATGATCAAGCGAGAGTGGTGGCAACCGTGGGAAAAGGAGAATGTTCCGCGTCTCAATTACATTTTGCAGTCGTATGACACAGCATTTTCCAAGAAAGAGACTGCTGACTACACTGCAATTACGACTTGGGGCGTGTTTGATCCGTTCGAGGACGGTGTTGAGCACTTGATTTTGCTTGATGCGACGAAGGGTCGGTACAATTTCCCCGAGCTCAAGGACGAAGCGTTGGAGCAATACGAATATTGGGAACCGGACATGGTGCTGATTGAGGGCAAAGCGTCTGGTTTACCTCTTGCCGACGAGCTTTTACGGATAAACATACCTGTTCTCACCTATTCTCCGGGTCGGAGGAAGCGTGGTGGCGGTATCGACAAGACTACGCGTATGCATATGGTGGCTCCAATCTTTGAAGCTGGGCGTGTGTGGGCACCAAACAAAACTTTTGCAGAAGAAGTCATTGAAGAGTGTGCATCATTTCCTAATGGTGACCATGACGATTTTTGTGATAGTATGACTATGGCATTGATCCGGTTCCGAGAGGGGGGATTGGTCAATCTCGAGGAGGATGAATCTGAAGTGTACATCCCTTCCAAAAGGAGGGAGTACTATTGATGGAGCATCTTTATGGATCCAATATCCTCTGGCTTGGCTGGAATTGCACTTGTACAAAAATCCGTCGAGTTCATAAAATCTAATATAAATACAGCCAACGATATCAAAGATATCGCGGGTGCTATCGATGGCTTGTTTCAGGGAGAGAAGCAAGTCCAACAAAAACGATTTGGTGACAAGTCTTTAATTGGGCAGTCCAAGGATGCGGCTCACTCGGTTATAGATGCCAAATTAGCTCAAGAGCAACTCGAAGAAATTTCTATAATGATAGATAATCGTTTCGGTTACGGTACCTGGAGACAGATCGTTGCTGAACGTCAGAAGCGTATTCGTGAAGAAAAAGAGTTTATTGCGGAACAAAAGCGTATTGCTCGGCGCAAGAAGCAAGAACGCGATGAAATGCTGTTGATTATCGGTATTGTTGTGTCTGTTGCATTAATATTTGTTCTTGCCGTTGTTGGTTTTGTAAAATTGGTTTAGGTTATCCAGATGACGGCAGCGCGCAGAAGACTTAAATCTAGAGCACGGACAGAATTTTTAACCCCTGCACAGGGGATAGAACAACTTTTGGCAGATGTTCGCTCAGTTCCGGGAACCTTGCAACAAGGAGCTTTGTCTGCGTATGACTTTCTAGAGGAAGATCCTGAGAGAGCCGCGTTACTCGGAGCTTTGGTATCGCCCGATCCATATGTTGGAACGACTGCCGGTATCACAGAAGCTTTTGGTTACTACCCTAATCCTTTTAACCCTGATGAAAACCTACCTTCGGTGGCGGGTTCTATTAGGGAGGGGGATTATGTTGGCGCGGGTTTAACAAGTCTGGGTGCAATTCCTATTTTTGGTAGTCTTTTTGGTGCGGCGAAGGCGGCTCGGTTAGCCAAGGCCAAACAGTTAGCTGATAAGAAGAAAGCGGCTGACGAGGGTGTGCCAGCAGAGCAGATAGAGATGGATTTAGGCGAAACACCGGAGCCGGAACCTGAACTTGCTCCCAATGAACAGTTACGTCAGGAGCTTAATTTAGGTAACGATCCTGATATTCTTGCTGCTCGGGAACAAAGAAAAAAGACGAAGCAGGATCGGCAAACTTTTCCTCCTGAAGCTAGTCAAAATATGGAAGGCCAAGTACAAAAAGGTCCAAGCAGTGGGCAAGCTAAATCCCAGGTGGAAGATAACCCTGAGAATTATTCAAGCGGAGAATCTAGCTTTTTAAGAACCCGCAGTAATTTAGGAAACGCGCTTTTCAACACAAAAACTCTTTTGCAGATTGGTGAGGAGGGACTTTCTCCCGCGCAAATCAAAAAACAATTGAAACGTATGAACGTTTCTCAGAACGAGATGGATGCGTCGGGGATCACGGGCCTTCTTAAAGAAAACGATTTAATTACATTAGAGCAACTAAGAAACACATATCAGAAATATGCCCCTAAACTGAAAGTTATTCGTCCTCATGTGAAAGCCACAGATGCGACGAACAAACAGCATCAACGCTGGCTCCCGATGCCTGGTGATTACAGCAGGATGATAGATCCTGAAAGTGGGGAAATAGTTCAAAAGTACAATGTCACTGATTATGAGGAGCTCGTTTACTTTAACGATGTTCCAGAGAGTGATTCTTTATATGCCGCTCGTCGAGATACAGGCAGTCACAGAGAGTATGACCGCACTCAAGACTCAGAGTTCATTCGAGGTAGGATTGGGCACAGCCGAGGTAGTGTAGTCACAGAGTTTGATGACCCTACTGTTAACGCAGATTTTCCTAACGGCGCGTATGTCATTGAAGAAATACAAAGTGATTTAAGTAAACGGGTTGTTCCTATCAAAGAGGGTGGGGATGTAAGACAGCAACTAATGCTTCGTCTTAATTCTGCCGAACAGCTTGGTCGAGATAGGATGAAAGACTTCAATGAGATTCTTCAAGACGATGAGGTCATGCATGAGATAAGTTCTCTTATAAATGTGGAGCATGAATTTAATACAGGTGCTTTTGATTTTGCTCCTGATGCTCGGATACGCCTTAACAATCAACCAAGAGACAAGACAGCATTTGATGATCCTGAAAACATAGAAGAAGTTGAAGTTCAAAAACTGAATAACGTGTTTGCCTATTTAAACGGGTCTATGAGCGAAAAAGCGTTTCTAGCTCAAAACACCCTTGATGAGACTAATTTCGGTAAGCATATAGTCGCACAAAAGAAGGCTGGAAAAATCACAGTTCCGAGTTCAAAACTCGGAGATGCTTTGGAAAAAATGAACGCTGTCGTGGATTCAAAGCGAGATATTAAAACACTGCGAAACGACTTAACAGAAGAAGGTGACACTGTTCTTCTGAATGCTGACACAAGAAGAAAAATAGATGAGGTAGTTGAGCCATATATCGAACGGATGGGTGCTCTGTTTCAAAAGAAACAGTCTTTGGCTGATGAGGCGGCGGCAGGAAGGGTGCCGAAAAGCATTGAGGTTTTGGAATCAAAGAATCCAGAAATCCAAGCAAAGCTTAAACAGCAGATGGCAGCATCTGACGAGTTTGACGCAATAACTGACCAACTAGACGAAGCGGCTAAACAGCTTCAAAGAGATGATCCAGAGGCGTTTGAGTTATTATCGGCATTAAAACCGGAACTTGTTTCTCCCAAAGTGATGACGGATACCAAGCTCATAAGTGATCAACCGAGGCTTTTGAACGATTTCCCGTTTGCTTCTGAAACAGACTACATCAAACATGTGGTGGACACGATTGTTCAGAAAGCACAAGCCAAAGGTTTGAGTGGAGTTATTGTTCCAAGTTGGGAAGAGATAGCTAGACTTAGAGGTGTCCGAGAAGACTCTTCGGCGTGGAACAGATACAGAGAAACATACAAAGACACCGTTTCGAAAAGGTTTAAAGAACTTGAGAAACAAAACCCTGAGTCGAAATATATGCCTCGGGTTAACATAAATAGTCCTTTGATTGACAAAGTCACAAACCCAAACCATCCGGCTATTGGTTACACTTTTGCGCCTTTATCAAGTAATCAAAAGGTAGATCCTCCACCACTTGCTTTGGCAAAAGGTGGTGAAGTGAAGGTACACAAAGGTATTGGTGCAATGGCTAGGGAGGTGTTATAAAAAAACATGTCTGAAACAGATAAAAATTTAGGTGGCATGGTCGAACCAGCTATGGGACCAGGCGGACCAGCGATAGAATCTCCCGATGATGTAGTTGTAGAGATTGAGGGCGTATCTCCCGGTATAGGTGATCAAGCAATACAAGACATGATCGTTCAGATGAACGAGGATGGTAGTGCAGATTTAATTGATCCTACGGAAGAGGGTCAGGACGTTCTGACAGAAGAGTACAGCCACACAGCAAATTTGGCAGAAATACTTGATGATTCTACTTTAGGCGAACTTTCTTCGGAATTGCTTTCCAAATGTGAAGAAGACCTTGAGTCTCGAGGCGAGTGGGAAGATGCGCTTGCCAAGGGTCTTGGTCTTTTGGGCATTAACTATGAAGAACGTGACGAGCCCTTTTCTGGTGCAAGTGGTGTTACACATCCGTTGATTTCGCAATCAGTTACGCAGTTCCAATCACAGGCGTACAAAGAAATGTTACCGGCTGGCGGTCCTGTTCGTACTACGGTTGTAGGTGCGGAGTCACCGGAAGTCATGGCACAGGCCAAACGTGTCAAAGATTTCATGAATTATTACGTCACCGAGGTCATGGAAGAGTATGACCCTGACATGGATCAGATGTTGTTCTATCTGCCGTTAGCGGGTTCAACATTCAAGAAAGTTTACTTCGACATCACCAGACGGCGCGCTGTTTCCAAGTTTGTACCGGCTGAAGATCTTGTTGTGAACTACTCTGCCACTGACATTCGCACTGCCGAGCGCATCACACATGTCGTTGAGATGTCGGAAAACGAGATCGTCAAGATGCAGTTGTCCACGGTGTACCGTGATGTGGACTTGTCCAGCAATTACTCTACGGAAGGGAACGAAGTCACTGAGAAGATGAACGAGATCACTGGTCTTCGTCCACCAAGTGACGATGACATGTACACTCTTTACGAAGTGCACACATATCTTGATCTACCCGGCTTTGAAGACAAGGACACTGACGGTGAGCCTACTGGTTTGAAACTTCCATACGTTGTTACGATAGAAAAGAACAGCGGTGCTGTGCTGTCTATCGCTCGTAACTGGGAGGAAGAAGACCCGCAACAGAAACCGTTGCAGCACTTTGTTCATTACAAGTTCCTACCTGGTTTTGGGTTCTATGGCTTTGGTCTGATCCACATGATTGGTGGTTTGTCCCGTGCGGCGACATCGATACTGCGTCAACTGATTGATGCTGGTACGCTGTCAAACCTACCGGCTGGTTTCAAATCTCGCGGAACGCGTATCAGAAACGATGATGAACCTATTCAACCCGGTGAGTTCAGAGACATTGATGCCCCTGGCGGCGATATTCGTTCTGCCATTCAACCGCTACCGTACAAAGAGCCTTCGGGAACACTGGCACAGCTTCTAGGTGTGTTGGTAGATAGCGGTCAAGCGTATGCCGCGATTGCTGACAACAAAGTCGGTGACATGAACACAAATGCACCGGTGGGTACAACTGTTGCGTTGTTGGAGCGTGGCTCTCGAGTGATGAGTGCAATCCACAAACGGATGCATTACGCACAGAAACAAGAGTTCCGGCTTTTGTCAGCCATCATCGCTGACTCCATGGACGAGTATCCATACGCTCTTGATGTACCCGCAGAGATTTTGCCGCAAGACTTTGATAGCCGTGTAGATGTACTGCCTGTCTCTGATCCAAACATCTTTTCGATGGCACAGCGTTTGTCTCTTGCACAAACACAGCTACAACTTGCACAAAGCAATCCCGAAGTTCACAACATCCGTGAAGCATATCGTCGTATGTACGAGGCTCTTGAGGTCAAGAACATCGATAGTATCCTTCAGCCGGAGCCAGAGCCTATGCCTTTAGACCCTGCTTCGGAACACGCATACTTGTTGAGGGGCGAGAAGATACAGGCATTCCCGGGTCAGAACCATGATGCACACATTGCGGCTCACATACAGTTTATGACCATGCCTTTGATCAAAGAAAACCCAATGGTGTTTTCTATGGTTCTCGGAAACATACAAGAGCGCATCGCGCTGAAAGCCCAAGAAGAAGTTCAGATGATGATGCAACAACAGATGCAACAGTTCATGCAACAACAGATGGCTGCTGGTGTGCCGGCTGAAATGATACAGCCGCCGCAGATGGATGAAGCACAAATGCAAGCAATGGTTGCCGCAAAAGTTGCAGAGATCACGGTTGATCTACAGCCACAGCTTATGCCGCCCGAACCACAAGATCCATTGGTTGGTATTCGTCAGGCAGAGGTTCAGCTACAAGCCGCTGATCAACAGCGCAAAGCACAGAAAGACCAAGTCGATGCTATGCTTGATCAGACAAGGATTGAGCAACAGGCAATGCAAGCACAAGAACGTTTGCAAACCACGCGGGATATTGCTGGAGATCGTGCGGCGGTCAACAGAGAGCGCATAGAAACGCAAGAAGACATCGCTGTTATGAGAGAAATGAACAAGCGATGAGCGACAATAATGTGGGGCAAGGATCCGTTTGGGCGGGTCGTTGGGACGAGTACTTTAGGTTGAAGAAACAAGTTCACGAGTGGCATGAACAAGGTTTTTCTATGGAAGAGATAGAGAACAAGTTACGAAGAGAACTTAGGGGCGTAGATTTGAAGGTGGTGAACGGCTAATGGATTTAGTGGATGCATGGAACGAGTTGAGTTACTTTGACGGTGTGCTTTTTACTATTTGGTTAGGTATTTTGTATGTCGGTAAAAAGAAAATCGACAAGTGGTTAGATTAGATGGCGAATAAAAAGTTAGAACAAGGAAGTAGATACGAAGCCCATGATTTGGATGGCGATGGAGTTGTGACAGACGAAGAGATCGCCCGTGAAAAAGAGATGGTTGAGCTAGAGCTACGAGAGGAAAAGGCAGATGCACAACAGCGGATGGCCTGGATCGCTATGGCAAGCATGTTGGTTTTTACAACAGTCCTTTTTCTACCTGTGGTTTCTACCAGTCGTGTTACTGCTCTCGCTGACCTCCTTGGTCTTTTTTATATTGCACAGGCTGGGGTTGTGGGCGCATACATGGGTGTATCAGCGTGGATGAGCCGAAAGTAAAAATCTACCGGTACATGGGCAAAATAAATAAATTTAGAGAGTACGAACAGGCTAGAAAACAATGGCGAAAAAGAAACAGCGTAAACTGGAGAGAGTATCAAGCGAGTAAGAAAAAGGGGTTCTAATGCTTAGTGTTATAGGTTCATTGATAGGGTTTGCTAGTAGCACTGCGCCAGCAATCACAGACCATTTCAGACAGAAGAACAGTCAAAAGTTCGAACTGGAAAAGATGAAATTTGCCGCTGAACTACGCAAAGACGGCTATGATTTTGAACTAAAAGCGTTTGAAGCACAGGCTGCTGATAAAGAACACGAACGTTTGATGCAACACGACATCAGTATAAATCAAGGCACTGGGTTCATCTCAGCCATGCAAAAATCTGTTCGTCCGGTAATTACTTACTGTTTCTTTGGTTTGTTTCTAGCGATTGAGATTACATTGTTGCGCGAAGCGTTGAATAGTGGGATGAGCGTAGCGGATTCGTTGAATGTTTTGTGGGATGAAGACACAAAAGCAATCTTTGCTGCAATAATTAGTTTTTGGTTTGGTTCTCGTGCAATCGATAAAGCACGAGGAAAGGGCTAGTCAAAACAGAGAAAATCTGTTTAACATCATGTAAAGGTTTTTTAGGAGATTAAAATGTCCCGAATTCGTCGTCGTCCTGGTTCTGGTAGCCGTCGTCCAACTCGCTCACCTAGACTTACAGGGGGTTCTGGTTTTATGGGAGTAGCCGATGCTCTAGCGAAATCTGGCAGGATCCGCCGCCCATCTCCAGGGATTGGTGGTATGCTGTCGAACGCTCTCAGTTCTGCCGGTGGTCGTCGCCCAATTCGCCGCCCAGGTGCAAACCGTCCTGGTGGTGCGGGGATGCCTTTACAAAAAATGTTGGGCATGTTGAACCGTGTTGATGGAGGAATGTCTCCTGGTCCTATGGGTCGTCCACGCCCTATGGGTGGTGGTCGTCGCCCAAACCGTCCTACTCAATCTGTTCTTGGATCAGGTATGATGAACGCAATGGGTGGTGGTAATCCGTTTGCTGGTGGTGGACAAATGTTTGCAGAGGGTGGCGAAGTTCTCAAGACACCTGTCGATAAACTTCCAAATGAAGGTTTGAAGAAACTAGCCAAGTCTCCAAAAGGCCGTAAGGCTGTGGCTCGTATGGGCTTTAAAGATGGTGGCGAAGCTAAAGGTGGCAAGTGCCCTAGTCGTGGAACAATTCGTGGCACAGGCCGTGCTGTAAGAGGTGTTGGATTCAAGGGTGTTAAGTGACACTTCCTGAATTTATCACCAAGTTCAAGAGATCTCTCGAGTCACGGGTCGAGGATTTGTCTGTTTCCATAACAAGTGGAAACATTAAAGACATGGAACAATACCGTGCTGTGGTAGGCGAAATACAAGGACTTTCGTTTGCTGTGGAGGAGCTACAGTCCTTGCTGAAGAGGTTTGACGATGACACAGAGGTTGATCGTTCCTGACTATATAGTCGCACAAAAAGAAGCTAAGAAAAAAGCAGAAGACAAATCCGCAAAAGAGAGAGTTCCGAACCCCACTGGCTGGCGTGTTCTTGTAATGCCTTACAAGGGACGCGAGAAGACAGTTGGCGGTGTTTATGTTCCTGATGAAACTCGGGATCGGGAGTCTATTGCTACAGTTGTTGCATACGTTATTAAAGTCGGCCCACTCGCTTACAACGATCCAGATAAGTTTGGAGAAGAATGTGAGCCTTGGTGCAAAGAAGGGGATTGGGTCTGTATCGGTAGATACGCCGGGTCTAGGTTTAAGTTGGACGGCGGAGAGGTTCGCATCATTAATGATGATGAAGTGATTGCAACCATTCTAGATCCAGAAGACATTATTTTTTAAACATGGAGGAAGACCATGCAAGAGGACGAAACTAAAGAAACAATTATTGAACTGGAAGATGAGACTGTAGAGGAAGAAGAAACAGAATCTGTAGAACCTGAATCACAGCCTAAATCAGAACCAGAGCCGGAACCCGAATCAGAACCCGAACCCGATATTGCCGCTAGTGCGGAAGAAGGGGAACAGTCTGAAGAAGAACTAGAAAGTTATTCAGAAGGTGTGCAACGTCGTATTCGCAAGCTCACGGCTAAATATCGGGAGGCAGAACGGCAACAGCAAGCGGCAGTAGAGTTTGCAGAAAACGTTCAACAACAGAATAAGGATCTTGAACAACAACTCAAAGAACGTGAAGAGTCTTATGTTGGTGTTTATGGGGGTAGCATTGAACGTGAAGTAGAAGCGGCAAAAGCTGCCTACAAAACGGCACACGACGAAGGAGATGCTGATGCTTTGTTTGCGGCACAACAAAGAATTAGCCAACTTGCTTTGGAACAATCCAAGTATGAAGAAGCAAAATTAAAGATAGAAAAAGAACAGGCTACCGCTGAACAAGCCGTTGAAACCCCTCAACAACAGGCACCTATGCAACAAGCTGCCGCACCGCAACCTGATCCTAAAGCACAAGCTTGGGCGGATAAAAATCCTTGGTTTGGTGAAGATGAGTCTATGACATATGCCGCATTTGGCATTCATAGGCGACTTGTTGAAGAGGAAGGATTTGACGCATCGTCAGATGGTTACTATAGTGAACTTGATAAACGACTTCGTGCTGATTTCCCTAACAAGTTTGAAGCACCGAAAAAGCGGTCACAGACCAGAGTCGCCTCTGCTGATTCAACCGCTTCTCGTTCATCGAAAAAGGGGCGCAGGACTGTCAAGCTTACCGATTCACAGGTAGCGATTGCTAGGAAACTTGGCGTTCCGCTCGAAGAGTACGCAAAGTATGTGAAGGAGTAAGGACATGACAGAGACTAAAAAACGTACACCTCGTGAGACGCAGACACGCGAAAACACTGCGCGCAGGAAACCTTGGGCTCCGCCCAGTATGCTAGAAGCTCCACCCGCACCCGAAGGTTTTGTACACCGCTGGGTTCGGACCGCCATTCGAGGCGAGGACGATAAAACCAATCTACACGCAAGATTGCGCGAAGGTTGGGAACCTGTCCGGGCTGACGAGTATCCTGATTTCGAAGCTCCTACCGTAGAAGACGGTAAATACCAAGGTGTGATAGGAAACGGTGGACTAATACTTTGCCGTATGCCTATCGAAACGGTTGATGAAAGAACTGAATATTTTCGGGACCAGACCCGCAATCAAATGAAAGCCGTGGATGAAAACTTGATGAGGGAACAACATCCCTCGATGCCTATCACAAGCGATAGGCAATCTCGTGTAACCTTCGGGGGCGAAAAAAAGTAGCCTCTGATAACTTGGAGTTAGTAAAATGGCTAATATCAATGGTGCATTTGGCTTACGTCCCTATGGAAAAATGGGTCAGAACGTAAACTCAACTGGTGCTACTGAGTATCGCATTGCCTCAACCAACTCTAATGCTATCTATCAAGGTTCTCCGGTTATCCCTCTTGCAGCGGGTGTTATCGACATTGTCGGTGCGGCTGCTGGGGGCACGGTGGGTCTTCTTGGTGCATTCTATGGTTGTGAATATGTGTCCTCTACCACTGGTGAGACAGTGTTCTCAAATTTTTACCCTGGGTCGGGTGCAGATAGTAATTTTCCTATCAAAGCCTTTGTTTATGACGATCCCTCACAGTTGTTCGTAGTTGCGTCTGACGCATCGCTTACAGATGAAGCTACTGCTCGTACTCATGTGTTTGCGAACGCCAACTTCTCTTCCGGTACAGGCGGTAGTACTTCTACTGGCATGTCCTCGGCAGCGTTGGCAGTAAGCACAATTGCTACAACTAACAACCTTAATCTTCGGATTATGGGGCTCGTTGATGATCCTGCAAACGCCGACTTTGGCGCGAGTGGGGTTGGCGTAGTAGTCCGGTTGAACAACCACTTCAATTCACCGAATGGTGCGATTGCTGGTGGTACTGTATCAACCACAGGCGTATAAGGAGCTAGGTCATGGCGATTTCTAGATCACAACTTGCTAAAGAACTCGAGCCCGGCCTCAACGCCTTGTTCGGGATGGAATATACTCGGTATGAAGGCCAGCATTCTGAAATCTTCGACACGGAAACATCTGACCGTGCCTTCGAAGAAGAAGTTATGCTGTCAGGCTTCGGTGCTGCACCTACCAAACAGGAAGGTTCAGCTTTGGCGTTTGATGACGCACAAGAAGCTTACACTTCGCGCTACAACCACGAGACGGTAGCTCTCGGCTTCTCCATCACGGAAGAAGCTGTGGAAGACAATCTGTATGATCGTCTGTCCTCGCGCTACACCCGTGGTTTGGCTCGTGCTATGGCACATACCAAACAGGTGAAAGCTGCCTCAATTCTCAACAATGCTTTCAACTCGTCTTTCAAAGGCGGTGACGGCAAAGAGCTTTGTGCAACTGATCACCCACTAACCAATGGCAACACGTTTGCAAACGAGCCCAGCACTGCCGCTGATTTGAACGAGACATCTCTCGAAGATGCTCTGATCAGCATTGCTGGTTTTGTTGATGAGCGTGGCCTTATCATCGCGCTGAAGGGTGCGAAACTGATCATTCCGCGTCAGCTACAGTTTGTTGCTGAACGTCTGATGGTTTCTAACCTCCGCGTTGGTACTGCCGACAACGATGTAAACGCTATCCGTAGCATGGGTCTGTTGCCCGAAGGTTATGTAGTCAACGACTACCTGACCGATACTGATGCGTTCTTCATCAAAACTGACGCTCCGAATGGCTTCAAGCACTTCGAGCGTTTGGCTCTCACCACTGCGATGGAGCCAGATTTCGATACAGGTAACATGCGTTACAAAGCTCGTGAGCGTTATAGCTTCGGCTTCAGTGACCCACGTTGTGTGTTCGGTTCACCGGGTGCGTAAGTAAACGGTTGTTGAAAACGGAGAGGGCGGGATCATTCCCGCCCTTTCTTTTTGTAAAAAATTCAGATAAGCTTGATTATTCCTGACGATCACATGATGTGATCGACGTAACCCTGACAGGAGATTGATATGGGTAAAACAACTTTTTCAGGTCCAGTGATTTCTAACAACGGAATCATTCAAGCTGGCTCCGGTTCTGTGATTAACATCACAGCCGAAACTACTCTCACATTTGACACACACGCGGGTCGTGTCATCGAAGTCAATGACGCAGATGGCGCAGTTACACTGCCTAGTATTAAGACAGCAGAGATTGGTGCGACGTACCGTTTCTTCGTCGGTACAGATGCAACTGATCTCGACATCAAAACAGATGGCACAGACAAATTTGTTGGTTCTGTAGCGGTGGCTGTTACCAATGGCACAGTGAAGTTTTTCATTCCCGCCGCAACTAACGATGTGATTTCAATGAACGGTAGCACCACTGGTGGCGATGCAAACTCGTATGTTGAAGTTACTGCACTCGCTACGGCTGAGTATTTAGTTCAGGGCATTTTGATTGGTTCAGGAACTGTAGCTACTCCTTTCGCTGATTCATAAGATAGGAGACTGTAATGGCTGGTTCTGATGTAAAAACCACTCGCGTTACAGCAACAGGGGCAGCGTCCATTGGACGTTGTCGCCTGATGCAAGTTCTCGTTACTAGTGCTAGTTCTGGAACACCTGAGTTGAAGCTAACAGATGGCACAGACTCTGGTGCAACAAAACTGCATGTTGATCTTCAAACAGGTGAAACAGACACTATTTCTGTCCCTGCACAGGGGATCCTGTTTGAGACAGACGTAAATGTACATACGCTGGACGATATTACGTCTGTCGTATTCTTTACTGTCTAGAGACTGTTATGGCGAGAACGGCGACAAAAATGCCGAAACGCAACAAGCGTAATTTCCGCTCCACTAAAAGTGGGGCGGGAATGACGAAGAAAGGCGTGGCGGCATACCGTCGAATGAATCCAGGTAGCAAGTTAAAAACTGCTGTTACCGGCAAGGTTAAAAAGGGTAGTAAAGCGGCGAAGAGACGTAAGTCGTTTTGTGCACGTTCTGCGGGGCAAATGAAGAAGTTCCCCAAAGCGGCAAAAAATCCTAACAGCAGATTACGTCAGGCTAGAAGACGGTGGAAGTGCTGACATGAAAATTCAGGAAGCAGTAGCTCGGATAGAAAAGCATGAAGCAGAGTGTTCTCTTAGGTACGAAGAGATACAACGTCGGCTAGAAGACGGCAAACAAAAGATGGATAAGCTGGATGCTAACATCTCAGCAAACTTTAAATATTTGGTGGGTATTATTATAGCGACAGCTTTGTTACCGTTTGTAGAAAGATTGTTCTGATGGCGATATCTAGGTCGAGTATTCCTAAACAGATTACAAAACCGCCTCAGAAAAAGAGACGAGACGCGAAACGTAAGCGTAGAGTAAGGAAGGTGTAACATGTCAAAAAAGGATGCTTGTTATCACAAAGTCAAAGCTAGATACAAAGTTTTCCCATCAGCGTATGCCTCGGGAAGTATTGCAAAATGCCGAAAAGTTGGAGCAGCGAATTGGGGCAATAAAAGCAAAAATAAGACAGTTAGAAAAGCAAGTGGAGGAATGGTGCGCGGAGAGCCGAAGATCCGAGAAGGACAACGGTACCGCTATAGAACCACCAAGATTTACTGATGCCAGCCGTAAGAAAAACTAAAAAAGGATTAGCCCTCAAACGTTGGTTCAAAGAGGATTGGAAAGACGTTCGCACCGGGAAGAAGTGTGGTCGTCGCAAGGGCGAAAAGCGTGATACCCCTTACTGCCGTCCTTCAAAACGTGTTTCTTCCAAAACTCCTAAAACAAGCAAAGAGATGACTGCTGCTGAAAAGCGTAGCAGAGTCAGCCAAAAGAAACGGCTGGGTCAACCAGCGGGTAAACCTAGAAGAGTACAGTCGTTACGAAGGAGAAAGAAACGATGATGGGACGTATGAAAAGCAAAGGTATGAAAAAGGGCGGAATGGTTAAGTCCAAAGGATACCGTAAAGGCGGAATGGTTAAGTCGAAGGGCTACAAAAAAGGCGGTGCTGTTAAAGGCAAGCCAATGACGGTTGCCCAAATTCGTGCTGCTGCTAAGAAAAAAGGCTATAAGCTCGTAAAAGCCTAATGCCGTATCTTCAAAGCAACATTCCACACTTCAAGTGTTGGGTGCGCCGTGAATATACACACAACCATGAAAAGTATCATGGAGAGTTTCTTCATGCTATGGCGATAGCCGTGACTACGATGCCTTGTCGTAGTCTTAGTTTTCAGGTCATATTTACAGGCATAAACCCGGAGGGTTCTGAGGAGGAGAACGTCTACGGGGGCGCAATGTGGGCAAGAATGCCTATAACCGCTCTTGTTGCAGACGAGCCACTTGAGGAGTGGCCTGAACCTATGGCAGTGCATAACGCGCAACCATGGGATTGTTCCTCTCATAATCATTCTGTTTACGTTTTAGACAGAGCCACACCATGTCCCTGGTTGGCGAAAATAGATGGAGAAATGTACCCCGCAAAGTACTTGTTTACCGTTGATTATGCAGAAAACGAGATTGCAGATGACCCTGCTCAACACAAGCAGAGCCATGTTATGCATTTATTAGATGCAGGAGAATGGACAGGAAATATAGTGGCACTTCCAAATAACCGTGTTAGAGTAACACATCCAGCATGGTTTGAAACAGGACAGGGTGCCCCAGATTTCAAACCGTCTGCACACATTCACTATTCCAAGAGTGACCTTGATTACACTCTGGATGTGAACAAAATTTTTGATAATTTGTATAACGAGGAAGACTGATGGCAACTTCAAATTCACGAGATTTTGATCTGGATGTAGCAGAGCTTGTGGAAGAAGCATATGAACGCTGTGGTCTTCAGGTAAAAACAGGCTATGACGCAAAAACTGCGCGTAGGTCTTTGAACCTAATGTTTGCAGATTGGGCAAATCGTGGGGTAAATCTTTGGACGGTTCAGCTTGGAACACAAGCACTTACCGCAGGAACCACGGAGTACACACTGACATCTGATGTTGTAGATCTGCTTGAGGTGGTTGTTCGTAGAAACAACACAGACTTTCAAGTACAGCGTATCTCAAGATCTGATTATCAAAACCTACCAAACAAAGCCACAACCGGCAGACCGTCGTCTATCTTTGTAGATAAACAAGTTACGCCTAAGATTAATGTTTGGCCCGCCCCAGAAAACAGCACAGATGTACTAAGGTATTATTTCATTCAGCGTATTCAGGACGCTGATGCGGCGATCAATAATTTGGATGCACCGTTTAGATTTTTACCCTGTATGGCTGCGGGTCTTGCGTATTACCTGTCAGTCAAGAAAGCACCGGAACGTGTTCAGCTTCTAAAATCCATTTACGAAGAAGAGTTCCAACGTGCTTCTGATGAAGACCAGGACCGAGTGCCTACTCGTCTAACACCTAGCTTGGATTATCTAAGGGTGAACTAATGGCTCGTTTTGCGTCAGGATCAAAGGCTTACGGCATATCGGATCGATCAGGATTCCGGTATCGTTTGCGTGAGATGCGAAGAGAATGGAACGGCTTGCTAGTAGGGCGTGACGAGTATGAATCAAAACATCCTCAACTAACACCGCCTCGAAATGTAACTGACTCAGAGGCTATTCGTAATCCACGACCAGAAACACACGCGGATACATATTTTGGGTTTAAGCCAGTAGGCGGTCTTAATCTTGAAGCTACCGCGTCAGTTGGCAAAGTAACGGTGACAACGTCATGAGCTTTACATTTACAGAATTGAAAACGGCTGTACAGGACTACACGGAAAATTCAGAAACTACTTTCGTAAACAATCTTTCGATTTTCATCAAAAATGCTGAACAGCGTATATTCGAAACTGTACAGTTAGAGTTTTTTAGAAAAAATGTGACCACCAATCTAACGGCTAGCAATAGGTTTCTCGCCATGCCAGACGATTATTTAGCTTCGTATTCGTTATCTGTTATAACTTCAGGGTCAAAAAACTTTCTTCTTATGAAAGACGTAAACTTTATTGAGGACTATAACCCAAATAGTTCTACCACCGGGGTGCCTGAATATTATGCTGCTTTTACGTCAAGTGACTTTATTTTAGCTCCTACTCCAGATTCAGGTTATCAGGTGGAGCTTCACTACTTCTATCGCCCTACAAGCCTGACTGCCGGTGCTGATTCAGGCACTACTTGGCTGAGTACGAATGCGCCTTTCGCTATGTTGTATGGATCACTGATTGAAGCATATACATTCATGAAGGGTGAGGCAGACATCATTCAAAACTATGATCAAAAATTTATGCAAGCGATAGCTCGTTTGAAAGATCTTGGTGAAGCCAAACAAACAGGTGATGCATATTACAATGGGTTGTTAAGGAGGCCGAAGTCATAGATGTTTGAGACAAGTTTAGGTCTTCCGAAAGACCCTGTTGTAAATGTAGTAACAACCAACAACCGTGGGCTCACTGTTGAAGAGGTTGCGGAACATTGTCTTGAAAAGATAGTCAGCGTTGCTGATACCGCGCCTCCAGCTATAAAAGACCAAGCACATGCTTTTAAAGATCAAATCAGACCTATCTTGGTTTTTTACATGCGACAAGCGGTAAAAAGTGATAGAACAACAGTATATAATATTATCCGAGACGCTGGACATCCAGATGTCGCTGAATTTTTAAGGAGACTATAATGGCTATTACCCAAGCCCTGTGCACATCATTCAAGGTTGAACTCCTGAAGGCTGTACATAATTTTACTGCAAGTAGTGGCAACACGTTCAATCTAGCTTTGTACACAAGTTCCGCAAGCCTGGATGCGGGTACCACTGCCTATACGACATCAAACGAAGCTTCTGGTACAGGGTATACTGCAAAAGGTGCCGCTCTTACTTCTGTAACACCAGTTGCGTCTGGTACCACTGCAATTTGTGACTTTGGTGACGCACAGTTTACGTCTTCTACAATCACGGCAAGGGGAGCGTTGATATTTAACGACAGTGCAACTGGTGATCCGGCTGTGTGTGTGCTTGATTTTGGTGCCGATAAATCCTCAACAGCCGGTGATTTCGTAGTTCAATTCCCCGGCGGTGCTTCTCCAGACGCTAGCAACGCAATCATTAGAATTGCCTAGGAGGTTGTTGTGGCTATTGCCGTCGTAAAAGACCGTGTCAAAGAAACCACAACTACCACTGGTACGGGGACTTTAACGCTTGGCGGAGCCGAAACAGGCTTTCAGGCTTTCTCCGTTATCGGAGATGGAAACAGCACTTACTACTGCATAACAGATGACACAGATTTTGAAGTTGGGATTGGTGTGTACACCGCTTCCGGCACAACTTTGACTCGGGCAACTATACTCGAAAGTTCGAACTCAGGGTCTGCTGTTAACTGGGGTGCAGGATCAAAAGCCGTTTTTTGCACTAACGCTGCCGAGCGCATGGCAATCAAAGACACAGACGATGCTTTGAACCTAGCAAACGGCAAGCTAACGAACGTTGAGTTAGATTCGTTTCAAGAAAGCATCACGGCAAACACTTCTGCTACGGGCAGTCTTACGGTTGATAACACCATAAACAACCTTGATTTAACCTTAACGGGTAACGTTGATCTTACGCTTCCAAACACAAACGACTTGTCTTCGGGTAGTATTCGAGCACTGACTATCATTGTGCGACAAGATGGAACTGGATCTAGAACATTTGCTATGACTGCCCCGTCAGGTTTTGCTCTCAAGTTTAATAATTCGTCTACACTACCCGCTGTAAATGCTACAGCTAATAAGCGCACAATTTACACGGCGTTGTTGATTAAAGGCGATACAGATATTTACGTTAGTTTATCGTTTTATGAGGCGTAGTGATGACAATTAGATATGATAATTTACATGTTACTATAGAGAGAGGCCAAGCAGCGTCCACAGAAATGCTTTCTTGGTTAACTTCTAGGAGCATAAGCACCGTTATATTGACATATACTTCAGAAGATATTGCAGATGCTTTGTATCCGCTTTCAACGTGGTTTGAGGATGACAGCGGAAATAAAGTTATCTTCCATGCCGCCCCAGTTTTGATCTTTGATCAAGTTCTTTGGGAAGCTGAAGATGGTTCTGATGCATATCGAAAAAGAATGTATGTCACCAATGTGGATGATCTTCCCGAAGATTTTTTAACGTTTGTTGAAAAGGTCAGTTAAATGCCCTCGGTTGGAACTGCCACTAGGTACGACCCCTTGTACCCAGGGGCATCTGAAACCTTTAACTCAAGCGGAACATTTAACCTCCCTCCCGGAATACATGTAGTAAATGTCCAATTAACTGGAGCCACTGGTATTTCTGGTGGTGCTGGTAATGACGGTTCTGATGGCACGGCTGGTAATCCTGGCACGGCTGGAACAGGTGGTGCCGCAGGGAATGCTGGTGGTGCCGGTAACGCCGGCAATCCAGGTAATTCTGGTAATAACGGTGTACGAGGGAATGCTGGTGGTGCTGGTGGTGGCAATCCAGGTAACTCCGGCACTTCAGGGAATGCTGGAAAAGGAGGCGGAGGCGGAGGCGGTTTTGGCGGCGGCTCTGGCCAAATTAGTACAATCGGTGCTGGCAAAACCATAATCAATATCAATCAGAATGGGAATGCTGGTGGTTCTGGTGGCTCCGCTTCTGGCGGGGGCACTGGTGGAACAGGTGGAAATGGAGCCGCTGCTACTGCTGCACCCCCGGCTCTCGGTAATCTTCCTAATGTTGGTAACCCAGGCAATGCTGGGAACAATGGGAATGTAGGCTCTAACGGCAATTCAGGAAACGCAAGTGGTGGTTCTAGTGGTAATCCAGGAAATTCCGGTGCTAATGGCAATCCTGGTAGTAATGGCACTGGTGCTAATCCTGGAGGTGCCGGTGGTTCTGGCAATCCTGGGGCAAATGGAAACACTGGAACTGCGGGTAGCGATGGTAATGCTGGTGCTAATGGTAACACAGGTGGCACAACCTCTTTTGTTGGAAATGCAAACAATTTAAGTGCCGCTGGAGGTGCTGGTGGAAATGGAGGTGCCGCAGGAACAGGGGGTGCCGCTGGTGCCGCAGGAACAGGCAATTCTGGGGCAGACGGCAATTCCGGGAACTCGGGCACCAACGGTGCTCGTGGCAACGGTGGTAGCGCAGGAAATGCTGGGAATCCTGGCAGTAGTGGTAACCCAGGCTCCGCCGGTAGCGGTGGCTCTCGAGGCAATGGAGGATCTAGGGGTTTTGGTGGCGGGGGTGGTGGTCAAAACGCTAGAGGCGCACGAAATGGGGGTAACTTCAGCGGAAATACTAATAATTTTGGAAATGGAGGTGCCGCAGGAAATCCACGAAACTCTTCTGCAAATGTCGCAAACGGTGAAGCGGGTGGAAGAGGTGGTTTCGGAAATCCTGGTAACAGCGGTAACTCCGGCTCAAGTGGTAACAATGGCAGTAACGGTAACAATGGAAGCGGAGCAACTGGCGGTAACAGCGGTAACCCCGGTTCGAATGGAAGCCCGGGAAGTGCTGGTGCCAACGGTAATTTTAACGCTGGTGGCGCGGGTGGATCGGGTAATTCAGGTGCCGCAGGAAATGCAGGTTCCGCTGGAACCACAAACAACACTAATGTGAGACTGACTGTTGCACAGGAGGCAATTGCCGTGACAGTTCCGTCTAATGGTCAAGCAGTAATTACATGGGGGAGGCAGTAAAAAGTGTTTTTTAATAAGGAGGAACCGAAAGTCTTGTTTCGCACGGAACCGGACTTACTAGACTTTATTCCACAACCTATTCCAGCAAGATCGGTAATACCAGAATGGTTTAAAAAGCTTGATTCTTTTTATGACCATGAAGAAACAAAGGTAAAACAGCGCACAATAAAAAGATGCCCTCCTGTTTTGGATGCGATGGTATCGGGTTGGTTGATACCTACAGTAGCAGAGATAAACATAGTAGTTTCAAATAACGGTGAAGGGGTGTCGTGGTACACAGAATTTGACAGATCTGTTATTGAACCTCATTCAAATGAACAGATAAAAGGGCATCCTGATCTGCCAAAGCCGCCTTTGAAGTTCATAAACCACTGGCACATGAAGACTCCACCGGGCTGGTCAACTTTGTTTACGCCGCTTTTGAACAGGGAGCAGGAGTTCTTCACACCCATGTCGGGTATTGTTGAAACAGATAAACATGAGGCGAATGTTAACTTTCCATCTTTCGTGACAAAAGAGGACGGCTCTTATATAATTCCTCCAGGTACACCAATCGTACAGGCAATCCCCTTTAAGAGAGGCTTTGATAAAAAGCCTGAAATAAGGGCATTTTCAAACGATGAGTTACTGAGACGAAACTTAAATCAACGTCGTCACGCAGCAATGCCCAGTACTTATCGGGATACTCAGTGGGAACGGAAATGAGTACATATAAGATTATAGATTATGTTAGACGGGTAAAAACCTATGTGGTTGTTTTTTCTCATGGTGGGACAGAGCACAAATTAGAAGTGCCCGTCCATCTTAATACAGACGGGACTATTCATGTTGAGCATACCAAGAACAAGATTTCTCGTTGGATTATTGACTATAAAGCAGAGCTCGAAGCAACCATTCCTGAAAACTCTGGTTCAATTATTGGGTCTACGTTTGAAGTCAACGAGAATCCAGGCACTGTAATTCGAGAGGCTCAAGAGGCGGAGGAACTTTAATGCCACATCCAATCTACGAGGGAGATCAGTCTTTCGTTTGGGATAAAATAGAAAACATCGAAAACGAGCTTCTTGTGTCTAAGGTGGTTTCTACAACTGAAGTCATGCATCACAGTCGTCCCGTAGAAGATTTTCCTGTGATTGTCCCATGGATGGAAGTCTGCAAACACCCAGACAACCCGTTTATGGCGAAAGATTATGCTTGTCATATAATGACTCATGGCAGTTGTGACTTTCAGTTCACATGGGGTAAAGACAACCCTATCCCAGAAGAGTACACAAAAAACTATGCGGCTTATCTGAAGACTATTGCTCCAGAAGAAGAAAACACTCTTGAGGCAGATTTTACTGAGGATGGCGGCTACATACGCATGTACGCAGAAGCTAACGGCAACGTTGAAGAATACTCACCCTTTAGACCTGATTGGACGATTTTAGCTGATGTAAGGTTAAACTTACACAAAAACTCTTCGTTAATTTGTGTTCTGAAACTAGAGTCAGAAAAAACGTGGGACATTTTGTACAGAGACGCACAAGTTGGAGACACAATTACGTTAAAACCAATTGGTACAAAAACTTATTTTATTTTCGGCAATCCTGTACAGAACGAAGGTACTACGCTTGAAGCCTTCAAACCGTATAAGTGCACTAGATCTTTAGAAATAACATGCCCAGAGTTTACAAAAATAGTTCGCGTACACCGTCAGTAGCGTTCTTCAAAGCTTTTGTATCTTTTGTTCGGTTTCGATTTGCTAGTTACCGCAAGGACAAAGACGGTCATTTTAACCACGCTCTTGATTTATTAGAGCATCTAAGTGGTAGCTATCCGTATCGAACGTATCTTCGCTTAAAATCTGCGAACTTCGGTGATGCTGTGCTGAAGCCTGAGAGCAGTCTCCCTGCCCTTTTATCGAATACCCAAAAGCTGAAAGCCTTACCTAGAAATACTTTAGGAAGACTATATTACGAACTAAACGAAGGCAGAGAAGACATATTCACAACGCTGGCCTCTCATATGTACATAGAAAAATACACAGAAGAATACGCTCGTTTCTTACAGCGAAACTTTTCTGTACACGATATGGTTCATATTGTTATGGGCTTTGACCGGAGCTCCTTTGGTGAAGCAAATGTGGGTGTTGCTTTATCTCACGGAGGATCTTCTCCTCATTGGAAGAACCTATTCTTAATGCCCTTGGTATTCTCAAAGATATTCGAGGGCAAGTGGAAGTTCTTTCGTTTGTCTTGGAGGATTGTTTTTCATGAAACTCCTGAAAGATGCAGAGCCATAGACAACTGGGACTTGATTTACTGGGAAGATATGCTTGATAAGGACATACATAAGATACGGCAAGATCTAAAAATACCAGAACCTGTTTTGTATAACCCGAAACTGTTTTTTATTAAGGAAGATTTAGTTAATCAATAGGAGGGCATATGTTTCGGTTGGAGAGTCCGGGATATTGGTTGTTTGAAAAAATGTTGCCTGAAAAAGTTTGTGATGCAATCACAGAAGTAGGAGAATCATTGTTGCCCGAGATAGGGCAGATAGACAATGACGACATAAAACCAGAGTTTAGAAACTCCTCTATCTCTTGGATTGATCCTACGTCCTGGATTGCTGGGCTTTGCACTCATTTTTTCAACACTGCTAACGTTAACAGCAACTGGAATATCGCTCTTGATCACACTGAATCACCTCAGTTTACAGAGTACCAACAAGGGCAGTTTTATGCTTTTCACACAGACTCACAGGTGACCTGTAAAGAGGATGGATTACAGCGAAAACTGTCGTTATCTATTCAACTAACACACAAAACAGAATATGAGGGCGGTGTTTTACGCTTCAAAAACTTTGGTGAAGAAGAAATTCACACAGAACCCGCGTTTAAGCACAAGGGTTCCGTGATTGTTTTCCCGTCACATGTACGACATGAGGTGACAGAAGTAACTAAAGGAACGCGTAAATCTTTAGTTGCTTGGTGTCGCGGTCCTGAGTGGCGATAATAAAATAAATGTGATACGAATATCGTATGGCATTTGGTGGTAGATCATATTCTAGAGCAGGATTCTCGTCCCTTGGTGTAAGCCCTAACATATCAGTTACTCTGACAGGGTTTGCTGCCACTATGACGGTGGGTAGCATTGAGGTTGTAACAGATGCTACTCTAATTCCTAGTGGTAACCCAGGAACTACCTCTCTAGGAACGGTTAGTTTTAAGTCAAATGTAACGAATATTCCTACCGGTCAGGAATTGTCAGGAAGTCTTGGCAGTGTTACAGTGACCGGGGGTACGGGTGTTACCGTAACCCTAACAGGGGTCGCAGGAACCTCTGCTTTAGGAACTGCAATTGCTGGGGTTGCAATAACTGTTACGCCCACAGGAGTTGCAGCGACCACTTCAGTAGGCACCATAACATACCGTGTTATCTACAGTATTACGGGTGTCTCTGCCACAACCGCTGTTTCTAGCGCAAATGTTTGGACACTTGTTATCGTAGGAGATGATGAGACGTATTCTAATATCAATGAGGGGACGACACAGACATGGGATGATGTAGGAACAGCTTCCTCGCAAACATGGAGTGATCGACTAAACTAATGCCTTCTACATATACAAATCTTGGAATTGAAAAAATTGGAACCGGTGAGCAGTCTGGTGTTTGGGGTACAACCACAAACACTAACCTCGACATGCTCGATGATGCAATCGCCGGTATAGCAACAGTTGCTCTGACTAGTAGCCCACAGGATCTATCCTTATCAGATGGCGCAACAAGTGATGCTGGTAAGCTCATCGTTAAGTTTACTTCGTCTTTGAGCAGTTCCGTCACTGTAAACATCACACCAACAGACACTAAAAAAGTATACGTCTTTCAGAACTCGACTACCCACGATGTAGTAATCAACCAGGGTAGCGGAAGTGGAACAACCGTAACGATTTCTACAAACACCTTTAAAATGATTTATTGCGATGGTGGTGGTACAAACGGCAACGTCGTTGAAGTTGTTCTGGGTCAACCGGGCGGTTTTACTTGGCAAGCAGTTGTAACCAGCAACACGACGATGGTTAGTGGCAAAGGGTATTTCGTTAATACTCAAAGCGGTGCGGTCACCATGACGCTACCAGTCAACCCCAGTTTGGGAGAAGTTGTTCGTGTAATAGATCTCGGAAGTGCATCTACGAACGCAATCACGATAGGTAGAAACAGTCAGAAGATCATGGGAAGTGCGGCGGATATGACTATAGATACAGCGAATGCCGCACTTGGGTTAGTTTTCACGGATAGTACTTTTGGCTGGCGTTTGTTGGAGGTCTAGCAGATGTCAAACTATTTTGATTTGAAAGCTACTGCTGTGCGAGGAAGCGGAGGATATTTTTCCGTAGGCACTATCATACCTTGGACATCTACTTCTTTAACAGGGTTTCTCGTATGTAATGGGGGTGAACAGGCTAGAGCTACTTATCCTCAATTAGCCGCTATCTTAAATGATAAATACGGCACGGCTAGTGATAACACTACTAATTTTAAGCTTCCGAATCTTCAACAAAAGGTCATGGTAGGACAACAAGGAAACGGCAGTTTTGTAATTGGCGGAACTGGTGGAGCGAACACTGATACACCTAGTATTACTTTCGGAAGTGCAACAGTAAATGTTTCTGTGCCGAACAACCTTAACGTAAGCATCGCTAGTCAAAACGTGCCCCTTCCGTCTCACACTCATCATGTGTTTACTACTACGGAAGCAAATATAGGTAATAATAAAGTAACGGCGAATACTCAGTCGGCTGTTGTGCGTGGTGTTGTTGGCGATTCTTCGCAAGACCATAAATACAGAATTGCTCCGTCAAACTTATCGGCAACCATAGGTAAAACTTCTACCGGAGGATCCGGCAACGGTTCTCATAATCACACTGGAAATATTGGTGGCTCTTTGAGCGGCTCTTTTAATCAGTCAGCCCTTTCCGCAAATTCAAATGCGGTTGATGTCATTCAACCGTATCAGACTGTTACTTTTTTGATAAAGCACGACTAAGCCATGAAGTATTTTATAAACACAGAAAGTAGAATGTTAGGTAGCCAAGACACTACTTTTTGGATGTTGCCGGATACTTTTCAGGAGGGGCTGGATAAAAACTTTGCTCTCGTCTATGACACTTGCCTTAGTACTTTTCGTGATGATTTACACACTATCGAATATGATGACGAAACAAATACAATCATTGAAATAGATCAGGACGGTGAAAACTTTGTTAGCACTGTGGAGGAAACTCCTGAGATGCAAAAGCTCGTCGATCTTTTTAATAAAGTTAAAGAACAAAAACAACAATTAGACGAAGCTGTTCCAGAAACGGTGCCGGATACAGATTTAGGAGGGGAGGAATAGTGCATGACAAACTATAGCACACTAAAATCTACCGGAGCTCCGGGCTTTCCTCCAGGCTTTATTATCCCTTGGGCTAATAATACTCTACCCGTGGGCTTTCTGCTTTGCGATGGTTCTAATGTTAGCCGCACGACATACGCTGATTTGTTCGCCGCGATTGGAACTACCTACGGCACAGGAGATGGGAGTTCAACCTTTGGATTACCTGGTCTTGATGGTAAATCGCTTTTGTTTCAAGCCTCGGGCGGTAATGCTGGCACTGGTAATGTTGGGGGTAGCGCGGGTAATTCAACCGAAAACGTAAACCCAACCAATCATGTAACACTTACAAACAACCAAACTGCCACAGGTGCTATTGTGGTTAGTGGTAATATAGTTGGTCATCAGCTAAATATTAGTGAGATTCCGGCTCACACGCACAACGTTAATCTCATCGCAACGGATGACGGCAGCATTACTAATAATGCTCGTTTTTCTCGATCTGACTCGTCAACATTTAACGCTACCGTTGCATCAGACAGTACGGGTGGTAGCGGTTCACACGCCCATAACCACAACATACAAGTAAATTCTCAGGCAGTGAATCTATCGGACGCGGCTAACACGGTTGTGTTAGGTCACAACGCCTTCAGTGTTCTGTCTCCATCTACAAGACTCAGAGCAGTCATTAAGACGTAAGGATTGCCATGCCGTTACAAAAGCTACAGTTTCGACCCGGTATCAATAGAGAAACCACCCGATATATGAACGAGGGCGGCTGGTACAATTGTGACAAGATACGGTTTCGTTTTGGTGTTCCTGAAAAAATAAATGGTTGGCAAAGATATTCTGGCATTCAGTTCTTGGGCATATGCCGAAAGCTACATAACTGGATTGCTCTTGATCAATCAAGCTATATCGCGCTTGGTACGCACCTGAAGCTGTATGTAGAGGAAGGCTCCCAGTATTACGACATTACCCCTGTACGAAGAACGCAAACACTAAATTCAGGAGCTCTTGCTTCAACCAGCGGAAGCACAACCATAACTGTAACAGATGCTAGCCACGGGGCTGTGACAAACGATTTCGTTACATTTACGAGTGCAACTACCTTTGCTGGAATACCAGCAACTGAGTTGAACAAAGAACACCAGATTACTGTTGTAGATGGCGGCACATATACAGTCACTGTAGAGACTGCTGCAAATGCTACCACAACAGGTGGCGGCACACCGTCAGCAGCGTATCAAATCAATACAGGTCTAGATACGATTGTGTCAGGAACTGGTTGGGGTGCTGGTTTGTGGGGTGGAACAACTCCTGCCGACCCAGCGACAACATTGAACGGTGCTCTTAGTGCCGATACCGCTGGCACGGGGGGCTCTGGAACTTCGGTCGTACTTACAGATGCGAGTAGCTTTCCAAGTTCTGGTTCAATCGTGGTGGATGAAAAAGAGGTTATCTCATACTCAGGTAAAAGTAGTAACACCCTAACAGGCATCACTCGTGGTCAGGACGGTAGCACACCCACTGCTGGTACAGGTGTTGCTCATGCTGATGGTGTGGCTGTTCGTGGCACAGCCGCGATTACTGGGTGGGGTGATCCAGCATCACTAGCGGCGACCTCGGGCACCGAAGCTCGGATCTGGTCACTCGACAACTTCGGGGAAGATCTGATTGCAAATGTTAGAGACGGTGCGCTTTATTACTGGAACAAGTCAGATGGGTTGTCTTCTAGAGCCACAACGTTAGCGGCCTCTGACCCTTCTAATGCGGATCAAGTGCCTATCATAGCCAGGCAAGTTATGGTTTCGGACAGAAGCCGTCACTGCATCGCATTTGCCTGTAACGCACAAGGACAAACAGCGCAGGATCCATTGTTGATTAGATTTTCAAAGTCGGAAAACGCGGTTGATTGGAATATTCTAACAGCAGGAACGGATGCGGGAGACTTGATTATTGGATCTGGCTCTAAGTTCGTCACAGCCATTGAAACCAAACGTGAGATCCTGGTGTGGACAGATGTGAGCTTGCACTCCATGCAATTCATTGGTGCGCCAAATACTTTTGGTCTAATTCAAATTGCTTCAGGCTTGAGCATTATTGGACCGAATGCTGTTACAGCGGTGAACGACCAAGTCTTCTGGATGGGTGAGAATCAGTTCTATGTTTACGATGGTAGAACGCAACAGATTCCCTGCACTGTTCGAGACTATGTGTTTGGCGACATAAACCAGGACCAGCGAGAGCTTATTACAGCGGGGCTGAACTCAGCATATTACGAAGTTTTCTGGTTCTATCCGTCCAAGAACTCATCTGAAGTCGATAAGTATGTGGTGTTCAACTACTCCGAACAGGTTTGGTATTTCGGAACCTTGGCTAGAACAGCCTGGATTGATGCTGAAATCCGTTCGTATCCTGTGGCTGCGTCCCCAGATCGATATCTATACAACCATGAAATCGGTAACGATGATGGTTCGACATCTCCTGCCACGGCTATCCAAGCTTTTATCGAAAGCAGCCCGTTGAGCATAGAAGGTGGCGATCAGTTCCAATTAATACGAAGGGTTATACCTGACATTACGTTTGATGGATCAGAACAGGCAACACCAACAGTCAAGTTTACACTGGAAGGTTACGATAAACCGGGTCAGTCGGGACAGGATTCGGTGAATGGCACCGTTACAAAAGAAGCTAGCGAAACCGTCGAAAAATACACCGATGAATTGTTTTTAAGGCTTCGTGGCAGAGCTTTTTCTGTTAAGATAGAAAACACAGGAACTGGAACACAATGGCGTTTAGGTATACCTAGAGTAGATATAAGACCGGATGGGAGAAGATAATGCCTCAGAGAGAACTTGTCCCACCCGTTATATCAAACGCTCCGCCCGAATATGATCAGGCGTATGTTTCAGATCTCGCAAGAGCGTTGACCCTTTTGATTGATCAGGTCAACACAGATGGTCAGCTTCGCGCTACCACTGCCGTACTTACAGCATTACCAACTAGCGCAACGGGCTTGGAAACGGGGTCGTTGTACAACGATTCTGGGACGATAAAGATAGTCACATGATGAACGCAGCAAACGCAGGATTTATAGGAAGAGCGATTGAGGAACTAGGGCCTCAAAGTGTGCCTGAAATACCGTCTGAAGGCTCAAAAGGCATTTCAGGGTTGATACGACAGGTTATGTTGCAAGCAAATCAACAGAACCCAGGAACTTTCACTTTTTCACAAAATGAAGCTCAAGCTCCAGCGCAACCGTATCAAGGTCAGCCCATGAAGTTTGCGGCTCCACCACCACAGATGGCTCAAGTGGAAACGCCCATGTTTTCTCCAGCCACGCCGCGTATGGGTGGTGTTCCTTCTTTGGGTGGTCGGCAAGATATGGCAGAAAAGCTGGCTAACATGGGTCGGTACGATGATGACGAGATTGCTCACGTTGCCGAGGGAGAGGTAATCGTTCCAGCACCAATCATGAAATACTATCCCGAGATTAAGGAACAGGTGTTCCAAGCCATACGGGAAGAAGGACTTGATCCGAATGAGTTTGTTGTTGGTGACGAAGTGGTGGCGCGCAACCCATACACCGGTATGCAAGAGTTTGGCTGGCTCTCCAAAACATGGAAGAAAATTAAGAAGGTTGTTAAGAAAGCCGCCCCGATTATTCTTGCTGCTACCGGACTTTATTTTGCTGCTCCGCTCTTGGGAGGTGCAACATTTGCTGCTGGTGGTGCTGGTTTCGGAGCCAAGGCAGCGGCTATTGGTAAAACAATACTGTCGGGTGCCGTTGCATCACCGGGGCTTGCTGGGGGGCTTGCCGGTACTGCTTTTGGTTTGGGACAGGGTAAAAACCTCAAAGACTCTTTGAAGCTAGGTCTGAAGGCAGGAGCAGTAACAGGCACTTTAGGCAATGTATTTGGCACAAAAGGAATTGCAAGCCTGACAGGTGACCAAGCTCTCATAGAGTCAGCAAAACCAGGACTGTTTAGCGGTGCGGGTAACAAAGTTGCTGAAGAGGTTATTACAGAGAGCGCAGAGAATGTTGTTGGAGATCAGGTTGAAAAAAACGTTTTTCAAAAAGCGGCTGGATCTATTGTTAAAGGTTTCGAAAAAGATGCTATCGGAACCACAACAAACCTTGCCGCACTTGGCATGATAGGCACTGGGCTCCTGACCAGCCCAGAAGAGATGCCGGTGGGAGAAGAGTATGAGTACGAGCCAACTCGAGAAGGTATACCGATGGCGGGTCTATACTATGATCCAGCTACCGGAACTTACTCAAACACACCATCAACAATCAACGTGATCCAAGGACCGATACGTCGTGTGAATGCAGGAGGTGCAGTCTCGGGTCCTGGAACTGGGACCTCGGATAGTATTCCTGCCATGTTGTCAGATGGTGAGTTCGTAATGACGGCGAAAGCTGTTCGTGGTATGGGTGGAGGTAGCAGAGATAAAGGGGCGGCTAAGATGTACCAGTTGATGAACCGTCTTGAAGGAAGGGCATAATGTCTACACAAACAACAATTCAAGAGGTTCGACTTCAACCGTATCAGGAAGAGATGCAGAAGGATGTTTATGCCTCTGCTAAACAAATCCTTAATCAACCTCAACCTACCGTAGATTACGAAACCTTTCTCGCGGAACGTGACCCTCTTCTTATTCAGGCAGAAGAATTAGGTAAAGGTGGCATCGGCGCATATCAGGGACTGCTTGATGATGCTTCAGCCCAGACAGCACTAGCCGCTGACTATGCTCGACAGCAAGCAGAAATGGCAAGGCAAGCAGGAGGACAGTTCGATCCTAGCGGTATCGGACGTTTCATGAATCCATATGAACAGCTAGTTCTTGATCCTGCCCTAGAAAGAATACGGGAACAGCAATTACAGTCCGAAAATTTAGCGAAACAAGCTGCAATACAACAAGGCGCATTTGGTAGCACTCGTGCTGCACTATCTCAACAAGCTGCGGCTCGTGACTTTGAAAAGCAACGTCAGGAAACAATTGGTAATCTGAAGTATCAAGGATTCCAGACTGCATCAGGAATGGCGCAACAAGCCTTCGAAGAGGAGAAACGTCGTCAACTTGGAATTGCAGAGTTGCTTGGACAAACAGGAACGCAAATGGGTCAGGCTGGTGTCATGTATTCAAATCTTGCACAGCAAGCTCAAGATCAAGGTCTACAAGATGTAGCTACCCTACAGCAACTTGGACGAGACAGCATGGCATATGATCAGTCTGTGCTTGACGCTCAACTGAGATCTCAAATGGAAGGCGTCCAAGAACCATATCGTCGCCTTGGTTTTGTTTCTGATATCTTTGCCGGACAACCGACGACACCTACAACATATACAACTTCTCCAGCACAAGGCGGTGGAGGCGACAGACGGTCGGCGTTACTAGGAACAGGCATCGCGCTCCTCGGTGCTGGTCGTGCATTTGGTAATCCTTTTGCGTATACGGGGACTGCTTGATGATTAAAGGTAGCAACAGACGTATGTTCCGTAAGCCCGGTAGGGCTCGTCAGGCGATTGGTATTCTAGCTTCTTCGAAAGAGTTGATGGACGCGGCACAAACTGGTGAACAAGCGGCAATGCAACCAGTTCAGTCTTTTTCTGGTGGCGGCATAGCGAACAATATATACAGCGAACTAGACTTATATGGAGGCGTTGCTCCTGGTTTTGAAATGGTGGGCGAGGGAGATGCCGCAACGGTACAACCGATTGGTGGATTAGAGGGCTCACTTGCAAGACTGTACGGTATGCGAGATCCTTCACGAGTACGCTCAGAGTCAGGGTTTGATCTTTTAGAACTCGGTGCTCGAATTGCTGCGGGTGGGAGTGACTCAACAACACAGAACATCGCTAATGCATTGATTCCCACGATTGATAAAATCGGCAAGCGCAGAGAAAAAAATCTAGCGACAGATATTGCTGTTGCACAGTTGAAAGACAAAAAAGATCAAGAAGCACGGGACAGATTGGAAAAAGCGTATGCGTCGCAACGTAAGGTTAACCTCAAGTTTTCAAAAGAGTTGTCTCAAATTGGAGCGGCGGTAGATGGACAAACGGGCCTGATAACATACGGAGCTCCGGTAGATGGACAACTGCCTTTCTTTAAAGACATGCAAGCTCTACAGGCACACCTACGCTCACTCGGCAAAGAGGGCGAGAGTGATTTAAGAAAACTCACAGACTCTATCCAACGGGAAGGAGGTACTGTAGGGGAGAGACTGTACGACGACTTGACAAATCCAGACATAGACTTGCAAGCCTATCTTCAAAAGGTTGAACTTGGTAAAACCGAAGACATAGACAACCCAAGAGAGTTGAAGATATTCGTTTCACGGCTAGAGGGAGCGGTACAGCAAAAAGGTGGAGTAATAATTAGACCGTCAGAGACTGCCACTGACACTCGAATTTTAGACTTTAATGCAGGAAAAGCTCTCACTCCGTTTGGGGCGCAAGATTTTGCGTTCAATAAGTTTGTTACGCCCGACGACGAGAGCAGTTTACTCCCAGAGAGTTTGAAAGGAGTAGAACTTATGGTGCAAGGATTCGATGGCACACAGATTCCACCCACTGCTGTTTTTTACACGAGAAACGGTGGTGCGCTAGACTCTAAATCCGCAGAAAACGTTCGGACAGTGCTTAACGAGCTTCTTACGCAGAGATAACGTATGGCAACTTTTGATTTTAGTGGTGGAAAATCTGGTGGCGTAAAACCTGTAACTTCAACCGTACCCGCTGTTGCACCTGTTCAAGCATTTGTTCCCGACTCTCCAGACGAACAAGACTTTTTTACATTCTCTCAAGTAGGAGATATTGGCAAGGGCATTGGATCTGGGATCCTTGGTGTTCCAGAAGGAATTATTTCACTTCCTCTTTTGGCTTCTGATTACTTTTTTGATACCAACACTCTTGAGTACAACGATCAGTTTTTTCAATACATCAGAGATGTAACTGGGCTTGATCCAGAAACTGAGGCTGGTGAAGTAGCAGAACTACTTTCCACTTTTGTGACCGCATCCATACCTGTAATCGGCTGGGCATCAACAGCCGGAAAAACAGGGCAAGCAGTAAGAGCAGGAACGGAGATAATTCCTGCGGCTACAAGTCTGTTTAGAGGCGCACAGGCATTTGGCAAAACAAAAGCAGGACAGGTTATTCTGGCTCCGACATACGGAGCTAGGTCACAAAGCGCGGCTGTTCGAGCCGGAGGAAGAGTTGTTGGGCGTTTTCAAACAGGTGCCGCAACAAGTGTTGCCGCTGGACTATCGGATGCAATTGTTGCCCCCGGTGGCACATCAACACTAGCAGATCATTTCGATATTTTGCCTGAAGGTCTACGAACCGAAGATGACACAGGGCTTGTAGGTAGAGAAAGAGCCGCCACTCGATTTAGGAACAAGTTTAGAATAGGCACAGAGTCAGCGGCTGTGGGCATTCTTCTAGGCGATGTAGCGATACCGGCTGCCGGTGCTTTTCTTTCGGGCACTGGCAAAGTAGCTGGTGGAACAAGTCAAATAGTTAGAGATTTACCTGTTCCTGCTACCGGAGGCGAACGTCTTGGAGATGTTGTGTCAAACGGCTACGACATTCTGGGACAAAAATTTGCTAGCACAAAAGTTGGTCAGCTAGTTGATAAAACCGGAAAAGTGTTTAATCAATACCTCACAAGTGATCGCGGTTTAGCTTCAGCAGTTATGTCTCGTATTGATGATGTGACAGGAAATATAAAAGCCACCGAAAAACTAGCGTTGAAAAACTTAAACTCGTTTCACAAAGAGGCTGTTACATATCTCAAAGAACTCAATCGTATGGGTAGAGGCGGCAAAGAAACCATACAAACCACATATGATGACTTGATAAACTACCTCGAAGGAAACACAGAGGCTCTAATCAAGTACAGAAAGAACCCAGAAAAAGTTTCAAACATAGAAAAGATTGCAGAGCGCATGGCTAGTGAAAGAAACAAGCTTTCACAAGGTTTCATGGACGATTTGCAAAAACGCTTTGACGCTGGAGACTTTGGAGCAGGGAAAAAAGCCGAAGAAGAGTTTCTTCGGCTTAGAAGAAACTTTAAAGAAAACGAAAACGGATATCTGCGTAGAATGTTTGCTCGGACAATCGGGCGAAACGAAGCTGAATTAGAAGATATTGTAAGAAACTTCGCAAAGCTTGAATCAAGAGGTACACTGCCGAAGAAAATCAAGACTGCCATCAATGAAGTAATGTTAGCTATGGCGAAGATACCAGCGTATCGGACTCAGTTTGGCATAACTCAACGAGCAAATGGCACATATGACATCTCTGGCAATGAGCCTCTTCTCAGAGAAGCAGCAGACTATGTGCTGACTCAGGTTCGCCGACGCGTAGAAAACACACCTGGGATAACAATTGAAGACGCTGCGAATGTCGTACCAGAATCTGCGACAGGAGGTTTTAAAGATTTTTTCAAATTTTCCTTGTCAAGAAAAGAGCCAAAGTTTCAAGTATCACAAGATGTCTTGAAGGCAAGATCAAAGATATTGGACGATCCGGGTACTGTTGTTTTACGCGAGTTAATGGGAGAAATGAAAGAGGGACAGGGTGCGGCTGTACTACGATACACGGACACTATCTCAAACCTTGCTCGGATCGCAGAAACAAACAAATTGTACACTGATCTGCTCAACAATAAGGAGATCACAGCAACTGCGGAAGAAGTAATAAGCGGATCAAAACTAAATCCTCTAATCATGGATCCCGCAGAAATGGCTCTGCTTGATGCTCGGGCGGCTGCTGGAGAACTTACTGGAGACGCGCTAGCGAGGTATCAAAAAGTTAAGAACGATCTTGTTACTCTTGGCGAAAAAACAGATACGGTTTTTGGCGGAACGTTCGGTGCTCTTAGCGGCAATCTTGTTCGAACAGAATTAGTTGATGCCTTACAGATAAAAGGATACGACACCACTGCACTCGGTATGATATTCGGAGGAGCGGTTAGGTTAAAATCTTTAACGCAACAAGCGGTTGTTACTTACAATCCTGTCGCTCTCATGAGAAACTTGCTCGGGGGCAGCTTCTATTTAACAGCACAGGGTCTTCTGCCACGAGGCGGTGACTTGATGGATGCTTTTAATTTAACGATAGGCAAGCTAGGCAATGTCCCAACAGAAGCGGCAACAGATTTGTTTGAGAAAGCACGGCGGTTGCGTATTGTTGATGAGTCTGTTCGAGCCAATGAGATTGCAGAGACAATGGCCGGGTCGGTCGCACAAGCAGAAAGAAACCCAAACACGAGCTCGTTACAAATTTTTGCTAGGAACTTGCGTGAAAACCTAGACAAAATTATTCCCACAGAGGTTACGGATAAAGTAGCTAAAGGTGCCAAAGCTGTTGCAAAATCTCCCTACACACTCCCTCAGAAAGCACAACAGTTTGCAGATACTTTTTATAAGCTAGCCGCTTGGGTTGGAGAAAGAGCAAGATATGATGCCGCTCTGAGAGCTAGTCTTCTTGATGCCTTGCCCCAAGGAACAGGCAACGCAACCAGTGCTGCTTCATATAAGCTCTGGGACGACCTTGCGGATGAGTTCATCAAACAAGGAGTAGCCAAAAGAAAAACAAACGGTTTTGGTGATGACTTCTTTGATGTTTGGACAGGCGACTTAGTTACAAACACACAACCGTCTTATTTTAAAATATCTGAAGTTGGTAGAAAAATCATCAGAGCTCCTGTGCTTGGTACGTTTGTCGGCTTTATGTCTGAAACAATTCGTAATGCTGGGAACACTTTCGCGCAAGCTGCAAAAGAAATGAACTTCAGAGCCACTCCTGAAATGATTGATATTATGGGCAATCAAGTCATTCGTTTGAAGGGTCTTGAGCAACAAGCTATTGCAAACCCACAGCTTGTACAAGAGTTGGGAGAGAAAGCCGCTAATGGTCTTGCTCGTCAAATGAATGCAATCGGCACAAAGAGAATGGCTGGTTTGGGTTTTACAACTTTTGGTACTACCGCCACAGCCTCCGCTATCTCCGCTGCCGCGCTAGGACTAACGGACGACGAAAAAGAGGGCATGGACAATAGTGCCGCAACAGGTTTTTACGAAGGACAACGATTTATTTATCTGACCAAGCCCGTAGACGGGCAGTTTGAAGCGTTGCCTGTTGGATATTTTATTCCAAATGATGTTATCGGAAGTGCTGCAAACGCAGCGTTGCAAGACTACGCTCGAGGAAAAAAGATAAACGAGGAAAGCGTACTTAATTCTACGCTAGTAGGCTTGCAAACATTGCTACGCCCCTTCACAGACGAGTCTTTGCTTTTTGAAAGAGCTATGGATGTTACTGGTCGAGCCGGCAGAACAAAAACAGGAGCTATAATTTATCGTTACCAACCTGGTGAGATGGAAGCAGACAACTTTGGAGAAATCGTAAACAAAAGTTTTCTTCATTTGTTGGGTGCTGTTACACCAGTTGCTACAGACTACTTCTATGAGCTTGATCCTTCTGACCCAGAGGGAGTTAAAAAAGGTCGCCTTCTAAAAGCAATAGAAGGAGAGCTTTCCAAGTCTGGTCAATTCGTTAATCTAGCTGCCGAAGCCACTGCCATGAGCACCGGTTTGCGCGGCATTAAAATTGATAACAAGAAGAAACTTGAATACACAGCACGAGAATTTGCACGAGCAAACACTGCTGGACCGGGAGGAGAGCTCAACGCAGAACTAAGAACGGACGATGTAACTCCTTATAAAGCAATCTCACAGTGGTACGACAGCCAACAAGAAGGCTTCAGAACACAACAAAACTTAATGATTACCGCGAACAATGCAATTCTCACAAACGTTAATATGGATGATGTAGACGTAGTGTTAACTGAGAACGGTGTTCCAAAACTGGTGTCGGATGCATCTTTGAGAGGCAAATTTACCTTTAAAAAGATAGGCGATAAACTGGTAAACGATTTATACGATGAGGTGGAGAACAATCCAGGCAAGGCAGCTTTTTATCGTGGGTTGGCTCAAACTCCTTTTGCTGAACGGGAGCAGTTTACTCCCGGAGAGTTTGAAAGAATGGTAGAAATTCTTAACAACAAATCAGATGAGTTTGATGAACGTATTTCTCTAACCGAACCTTTCCCTCCTTTGGAAACATTCTTTACAGAAGAGGAGCTCGGACCAGATCTTTTTCAGAGAGTGTTTGGATCAGGAGCTCCAAGTACTCTGTTTGTAAAACCTGAAGGATCAAACGTTCGACCATCAGGACAGCCAGTAGCACCTAGTCCGGCTCCAGAGACTTTTGACTTTAGATCACAAAACACCCCTTCAGGATCGTCTCTCTCGTCGCCTGAAGCATCGATTGCCTCGGCTCCTGTACCTTCTGTGCAAGCTGGAGAGCCTGTATCACCGGGACTTTTAGGGGATAACCCTGTTGAAATAGCTCGGAACATGGAACTAGCAGAAAGGACTCGCCGTGGCTGAACAAGATTGGTCGCAGTTTCAAAATTTCTCAATAGAAGAGTTTCGTTGTCAGCATACCGGGGAGGACGGTATGGATTTGAACTTTGTCGCAAAGGTGCAAAAACTTCGCACTGAATACGGCACAGGTCTTACAATCAGCAGCGGATACAGAAGCCCCGAACACCCCATCGAAGCAAGAAAGCCGAACGGTCCAGGAGCTCATGCAACTGGTCGCGCTTGTGATATCAGGATACATGGAGAAGACGCGCTTGATCTCCTGCACCTGGCTCTCGAATCTGGGGACTTCACCGGTATCGGAATACAACAGGCAGGAAGTTTCAACCGTAGGTTTATCCATCTGGATGACCTAGACAATGAACGCCGCCCCACGATCTGGTCTTATTGAGTAGCGTCTGCCTGGCCGGGCGCGGCGGGGCGTATCCCTCCTTAACGCCTCGCCGCAACCCTTCCCTAAGTGCTTTCTCCTGCTCCAAAGAAACACGCAAAAGTAAAACGATATGTCGGACAAGCGTGACTAGGAGGTCGGATACTATGTTGTACTTCTGTGTGTAGCCAGAGCACACGACCCGGGACAAACGAAATAGCTCGAGAGGCTTCCTCTCCAACATCGTCAAAGATCAATGTTTCTCCCGCATATTCAGGTAACCACCTTGGGTTCACATAATAAATTAAACTGTCTTCGTGTAAGTGTGAGTGACTACACATAATGTTTGATGGTTCCACAAGATTAACTAAAGGCTTTACTGGCTTTCTTCCTGCAATCAGTTCTTGCAACCGAGGAGATCTAATTCTTTGGAAGAACTCAAAGTTCTTTACGTCTTCTTCAGAGTAATCGCTGTACAACATCCTACGCTGCCCAACCACATCCGCGACATGATCTCCGTCATGCCAACCTATTTTGTACAAGCTTTGCCGAGCAAACTCGTAGAAGAAAAGAATATCTGACCGTATAAACGCGTCATCTATAATCTCGTACTTCAATCCACTTGCCCCCAATTATCCGCAATCGCACAGTCCACCTTGAACGGAACCTTGGCATCGACACAGTTCTCCATGATCTGAGATATCTCAGCAATCTGCTTCTCATCTGGATTTCCTGATTCATCTGCATCGATGCTGAAACATAGTTCATCGTGCACCTGTAACATGGGGCGATACCCAGCGTTGTAACAATCAAGCATAGCTTTCTTTGTCTGGTCGGCACTCGAACCTTGGATCAATCGGTTCAATGCTTTGTATGTAAACGCACGTTTGATTGATGTCCTGCCATGTTCTCGCACTGCTTCTTCCAAAGGCAACGGTTTGTGTATGCCAAATGTCTTGGGCTCCCATAGCGGGAAGCGGCACTTCCTACCTAGAATTGTTCTAATTTGTCCATTATCAGACGCATGATTAGACACCATCGTTGCCAATCCTCGAACAAAGGGAACCTTCTCGTGGTATTCATTGAGCAGTTCTTTTGCGTCTTCGACTGTCGTATCAAGAACACCAGCCATCTTATTCACGCCCATGCCGTACATGATGCCCAGGTTTACTGTCTTGGCATCCTTCCGAGAGATACCAGCCATGTCAGCCACCATCTGGTGGAAGTCAGCATCATCGTTTTGGTATTGCTCAACCACCTCGTCGATGGATGGGTGACGATGCACACCGCTAATTGAAGCACAGTAGTGCGCTAACCAACGTGGCTCCTGTGATGCGTAGTCAAAGCTACCCCACTTCTCTCCTTCTTCCGGCAAGAATAATCCTCGAATGATAGACTTGATTTGTGGATCTCGGGCTGGAATTTGTTGGAGGTTTGGATTAGATGAGGAGAAGCGACCAGTAACGGTGCCACCGTCATCAGACCGAAGAGGATGGAACTCGGCATGAATGCGTCCTTTGTGAGTAAACTTCAAGATATTGGTAATGAACGTAGTATTTGCTTTGTTGAGTTCACGCAAGCGAACAATGTTCTGCGCTATCGGATGCTGGTGCGATGCCAGAAACTGTTTGGTAAAAGAAGGCGCGTCTGACTTCGGTGTCCTTGGATACGAAAGCTCAAGCTTGTCAAACACCTTCGAAACTGATGTCGCGTTCCATGGCTCTACATCTAGCCCTGTCTCTGTCTTGATCTCCTTGCGTATTTCTTTTTCGCGTTGCTCCAGTAGCTTACGAGCATTCATTGAACCTTCTTCGTCAACCCGTACACCGCGCCACCGCATGTCCAAAAGCATAGGAGTGAGGGCTGTCTCAAGTTCGAAGATGCTGCTCACCTCTTCCCTAATAATGTCTGGTTGCATACGATCCCACAACCGTTTGGTAACTGCCGCGTCCTGCTCTGCATACTGACCAACAAACCTAGCCGGTAGCTTCCACATCTCTGACTTTGCATCCACGCCATAATCCGCTGCGGCAAGTTTCAAAAGTTTTTCGTTCTTGCGCTCTTGTAAGTAGTCAAATGCCAGTGAGTTCAAGTTGTACCAGCGACGGTTCTCGTCAAGCATAGCCGCCGCAACCATGGTGTCGTACACCGGACCACGGACTTCAATCCCTGCCCAGCGTAGCCATCCAAGATCGTATTGTGCATTGTGCATGACCTTCGGCACATCACACTCCATCATCTCCTTGATGTAGCCGTGTACTGCCTTTTCAGGCATGTTGCCGCCAACTTCGTGACGCACCGGGTAGTACCCACAGAAGTCGTTGAACGCCACAGCGTAGCCAATGATATAGCCGTCATCCCGCGCCCAACCTGGTCCTAGTGTCATAAGATTGGGATCTCGTGTCTCGAGGTCGATGGATATAACCGTTGCGTCTTTGTAGTGATCGGGAAAGGAACTGGGTGGTGTCCAATCCTGATCCAAAGCAATCGATGCTACCTCACGGATATCCTCTTCTGGAATCTCCCTTGGCTGTAGCTTCCATTCGGTGTCTTTTTCTGTGAAAGATAATTGATCGCCCTTCATAACTGAAATCTCCATCTTGCCTCTGGGTTATCGACCACAAACAATTTCTGCTTGGCTCTTGTAGCACCAACATAGAATACACGACGTTCTGCGTCTGGCTCACTCATAGTGCAACACGCTTTGGTGGACTCCAACAACAGAGCTACATTGTCTGCCTCGCCGCCTTTGGCTTTGTGTATTGTAGACAAAACAATCCTTGGATTTTCATCGTCGAACTTCTCACCGGACTGTAGAACCGATGTAATATAAATACGTTCTTGATCGCTAACTTCCAGCACCTCGTACCAGTGCGTTTCTTGCAGATATTGCTGGGTCAGAGATTCCAAAAACTCTATGCCAAACGTTTCAAACTCGGTGGCCTTCAACATCTTGTTGCCAGCCGTGCGGATCTTTCTGTCTACTTTGATTTTACGCCACACCTGAGACATCTCTTCTTTGTCTATCTCTAGGCCGCGTGTGAGTTTTGTGAAGCCTCGGACAACATCCAATGTTGACTTCGCCACGCTCCAGCCATTGCCGTTCCGCCAAAATAGATACCCGTTGTTCTTCAAATCAACCGCGACACGATTGGCGATGTAGTTTGTTCGAGCCAGTATCATCCACTGTCCCTCTTCCAAAGGCAGTTCGTCTATCTTGTAGTGATACGAAACATTGCCGTGGTCTTCTCTCGGGTTCCACTTCTTCTCTATCCGCCCCTGCACATGCTTGATCATGCGCGTTGCTTCTTCATGCACGGAACGTGGAACTCGGAAACTTTGGTCGAGGACAAGAGCTTTATCCGCCGTATTGCATCGCTGTACAAACTCTGACGAATCCACACCCATCCACTCGTAAATAGCCTGATCGTCATCCCCTGCGTAGTAAATTTTTTGAGAGTTGTTTTTCAGTTTATCAACCATGTCCCATTGTAGAGGAACGAGATCTTGCGCCTCATCAACAATCAGGAGATCTAGTTCAGGAGCTTGCCCCTGGCTGATGAACATCTCAATCATATCAACAAAGTCAATCTTTTCAAGGGCTTGCTTGTATGCAACGTATGTCCGAACAACGTGGTCAAGTTCGATGCTGTGCAAATTCCAGTTGTTTGAAAGATTGAACTGCTCCTGCAACGGCACCTTCCTAACACGCGCCATGTTGTAGATAGACAAATACATGTCACCCTTGCCACCTATCCGAAAGAACTCACCATCATTGATGTTCATGGATTGTGTAGAAGAGAACGGCAAGCCGAGCTCTGTCTCTAACCTCTGATAGTCAAAGCTACGCAGGACAGAATCCGTCTTCAAACCAAGTTGCCGGAAAGCCAAAGAGTGCAGTGTTCTGAAGTGCACCATCTTTTTGTAGTCGAGTGCTAGCTCACGAGACGCACGGGTTCGTGCTTCTTCTGTTGCCTTCTTGCTGAAAGAAACAAAGCCGATGCGCTCCGGTGGTGTGCCCTGTAGCAAGGCATCCTTCACAATGTTAATCAACGTGTGTGTCTTGCCCGTCCCAGGCGGACCTAAATATGCAGAAGTACTCATTAGAACGGTGCCTCGTTAGAACTAATCTCAATGGCTGGTATCTCTACGTCACTCGCAAACTCAGGCACTGACCAAACACGGACACTCTTGCGCTTCTTGGCTTTGTCGTAGAAGTTCTTGACCGTGCTGGATGACTCGCCGTTGTTCAGTTCCTTCAGCCGTTCTTGTACCTGACCCCGTGTGTATTGGGTAAAGCCCTTGCCCTTCAGGAAATCCATCAAAGCATCTAGCTTGAAGAACACTGAACCGTTTTCCGTAAATGGTTTGTTGAGCACGAGCTCCTCGAGGCTCATGGCTTGCACCCGCCCCGTGCAGAAAGACTCAATCAACTCGTGGAACTGCCCCTTGTTTGTCAGTTCCGGGGGAACTTCAATCTTCATGCATTCCTGCAAAGCAAGGTTCATCATCGCCGTCCAATCGTCTTCTTTGACACGCGGAGGCAACCACGACAACTGCTCTAGACAAGCACGACCAAACTTCAACTGCATCTGAACGTCTTCACTTGTCAGTTCCAAACGTTCGCCACCGATATCGACAAACCAAACACGCGGCTCTGATAACACGACACTCATGCCAGTAATCTCAAGACTTCGGCCTGACCCGTTGCCCACCCCATACTTTCGTGACAGGCATAGCGTCTTGTTGCAGTAGTCCTTCAACGGTGACTTCTTGCACCCGTACTGGTATTCCTTTTTGCGAAGCTGATCCTGGATATCGACTATCTCAGAAGCCGGCAGCGGAGGCTTACAGTACTGTTGGTTGTGCTTTTCCAAAAGACTGGGCCAGTTATCCTCGTCCATCTTCTGGTACATGACCCCAATGTTGAACATGGTTTCATTGCGACCACCCTCACCTATGCCATTCGTGGTCAGCGTAATCAGGCACGGAGGACACTCCGGCATGAAGTTTGTCTTTGAGCTAAGTTGCAAGTCCATGAACTCAGCCGGTGTCACCGTCTGCTTGTCCACATACTTTAAGAATTGTTTGAGCGTGAGCTCTTTGCCTCGAGCGTTGAACGCTGGGCGTAATGTTCGATCTACGTCGAAGTACGGAAGGTTAATAAAATTACCTACGTCGCCTCGTTCGACAAGGAGTCTCTCTTGCTTCGGAAAAATTTCCGCCGAACCGTAGCCAAGAGACGCAGCAATCTCCGATAACTTGTCACGCATATCGGATGCCGAAATCCATCCTTCAATGAAGAAGTAGATATGCGCTCCGCCAGATTTAGACCGGCAAACCACAGCAGGAACATCAATCCGAGCGCAATCACGGACAAGCCCAGCATGATCAAGAGGATAAACATCCACATCAATGCAACCGAAACGGCAAGTATTTTTACTAGTGATCGGGATAGCTCCCGCCCCCACGACCCCTTGAAAGTGTTTTTCAATGTGTTCTTCATTTAGTGGTGACCTAATAACCCGAGAGTCGGCCTCTTCTTTGCCGTTCTTTCTCGTACCTTTAATAATTGTCTGTCCATGCGCGGTTTCAAATCCTGAAAAAGCCGCCATGAACTTTTGTGTGTCGTCCATGACAAAACCTCAAAAGTGGTGGGGACGAAGCAACCAGTGGAGTACACCTAGAAGTCTCCCGAAGCCTAGGATACCAGTGCTCCGCCCCCATGATTGCGCCTAAAACGGTACAGGTTCGCCGTCGTTTACGGGCACAACGAGGTCAGGATCGGCTTCAGCCTGGGCTGTGCCGTCTGCCACCATCTCTGAAAGTTCCTTGCATGACTTGTAAAGATCAGCGTCATCGACATAGCCTTCACGACCACCAATCTTCCAACTATTCCATGCACCTTTGTCATTCGAAACTTCGTCTGACTCAAGTCTCCAGATAACACCGAAGCTCGGGATCTTGAAAGTCTTCCCGTCTGCCGTGTGTTCCTGCATCTGGATCATGGTATTCCACTGACGCGAAATCTTGAGGTTCGTAGATTTCATATCAATAATCGCGGATTGCCACGACCCGGTTTCTGGATCACGGATCTTGCAGTAGTGCTGTGCGGAGATGACAAGTTCGTTTCCGTTCGTCATCACATCCTTGTTCTCAACGCGCTGGGCGTTCAGAACTTCATTACTGTTGGGGTCAAGTTCGCCTTGGAACCCGCCGCCCTTTTCTCGAGGCACGAACTCCAAATACTTTTTGATGTACCCGCACGGGATGACAAGTATCTCGTCTTCCCATGTCTGACGCGTCACTGTATTGAACATGTGACCGGCTTGGGCACCTTCAATGTACTTGTCGTCTTTCTTTTTGACCTCGGGTGATGTCGGCTGAATGATACGAATGAACGGTATCTTCATATCGTCGGCAGAGATGTTCTCTGTGCCGGCACCGGCATCTTCAATAAAGTTGTTTAGGAGATCCTTCGGGATCGCCACAGCCTTTTTGCTGGTTTTGGTAACTTGGTTCTCTGACATTACTTCCTCCTTATCTTGGCTTCTGTACCAATATATGCGCCAAATGTTTCAAGGTTAATTTCCTGACCTGATGCAAGCCGATCTTTAATCCACGCCTGTAGCGTCATGGGATGCACTGTGGTCTTGTGTTCGGGATCAAGCCCCTTCTGGGCACAATCATCTACAAAAGCCCCCGCTTCGTTGTCTTGGCCTTTTGAGAACGAAACCTTAACTTCGTTCTTGATGATATCATCCTGACCAATACTCCGTAGGAAAGCAAAAGCCTCTTCCTTCTTGTCTGCGGGTATAGATGCGTAACAGAACTGGCTCAACGTCACGGAGTTACCGTCAACGTCTACCCGGTCTAGACCCATCTCTTGCATTTCTGAAGGAATAAGCTCACGAATAATGCGTAAGGATTCTGATTTCAGATCTTTCGCGGCTTTTTCGTGTTGCCGTACTTCGTCTTGAAGTCTCATAGCCTCACGAACAAGGTTGGACAGTTTAGACCCGTCCTCGGTCTTGATGTCTGCAAATGCATCTGCATCAGCTTTCATCTCATCGAATAGTCCACTCATTAGGACCTCCTTTCTATGCTCTCGTTTCGACGTTTATAGCTCGGCAGCTTTGGTTGAGGAGACTAACGTCAGTCTTAGGAGGTGATTCAAAACCTTGTCGGGCTGACGCTAGCTTACGGATGCCTCATCACCCGTTATCTATCCCGACTTGACAATCTGTATCAAACATATTATTTCATGTCAACAACATATTTTTAGATGTATTGAGATGAATTACACATATAAGACACAACCATACAAACACCAAGAGGATGCATTCAAGGCAAGTGCGGATGAGAAGAACTACGCATACTTCATGGAAATGGGTTGTGGCAAGTCAAAAGTTCTGATCGACAACGCCGCGTATTTGTACGCCGCCGGGCGGATCACTTCTCTTGTAATCGTAGCACCGAAAGGTGTGTACCGGAACTGGGTGCTGAAAGAGATACCCATACACATGCCAGATAATGTCCCAAGACAGATGGCAACGTGGCGTAGTTCGATGAACAAGGCACAGCAAAAAGAACTCACTGATCTGGTGCACTATCACGATGGGCTTCGCATCTTGGTTATCAACGTCGAGGCTTTTGTCAGCACAAAAACCGTGAAGTATGTGCAGAAGTTTATGGAAGGACAAAAGGTAATGTTCGCCGTGGACGAGAGCACCACGATCAAAAACCACAAAGCAAAACGAACAAAGATTATTACCAAGCTAGCCGAGAATTGCGATTACCGGCGCATCCTCACCGGATCCCCGGTAACACAAAGCCCTATGGACTTGTACGCACAGTGCGCCTTCCTGGACCCGGAGCTCCTCGGCTGCGACAACTACTATCAGTTCCAAGCTCGGTACGCGAATATGCGCCGTATCAATATGGGCGCGCACTCATTCAACAAGATTGTATCCTTCAAGAACTTGGAAGAACTAGCCGTGCTCTTGAGAAAGTTTTCCAGCCGAGTGCTCAAGAAAGACTGTCTTGATCTGCCATCGAAAACATACACGATACGCGAAGTGTCTCTGCACCCAGAGCAACTTCAGCACTACATGACCATGAAGAAGGCCGCGCTTGTCATCCTCGAGGACGATACAGTCTTCGCGCAAGAAGCGATGACACAACTACTGCGCCTCCAACAAATTCTGTGCGGGTATCTGCCTGTCGATGATGAGGGAACGCTTGTCGATATCCCAACTCGTAGACTCGATGCCCTGCTGGAAGCTGTCGAAGAAACTAGCGGCAAGATAATTATCTGGGCTCGGTTTCGGAAAGACATTCAACGGATCGAAGAAGCACTCGCAAAGAAATACGGGCGCGAATCTGTCGGTTCATATTACGGGGATACAAGTGAAACAGAGCGAGATGATTTGGTTCGTGACTTTAGTGACCCGGATCATGCAACTCGGTTCTTTGTGGGCAACCCACAAACGGCAGGGCGTGGTCTGACATTGGTGTCAGCCAACACGGTCATCTACTACTCAAATGATTTCAACTTGGAATCTCGTACTCAATCAGAAGATCGGTGCCACAGGATCGGTCAAGAACAACCCGTGACGTATATCGACTTGCTTGCAGAAGGAACTGTGGACGAACACATCGTTCGTATTTTGCGAGGTAAGATTGCGTTGGCGGGGGCTGCACTCGGAGAGGAGATGCGACAATGGCTAAAGGTAAAGTAATGGATACTCAGAAATTTAAATCAATAGCACTGCCGATAGAGGCATATGAAATAGCGAAAGAACTCGCTGAAAAGAATGAGAGAAGTATCGCTCGGCAGATAAGCTTTCTTATCCGCGAAGCGACACAATCATCTAACTCTAAGTAAGTGGTTACAACAACGCTCACCCCCGGGGCACTCCGAACATGTGACAGCGTCACAGTCGGAAGCCTCCTTGCGGCTGCGGGGTGGGAAATACTCCCACGCCTTGGACCAGGGTGAGTGTGGTTTAACCTTTTGTTTTTCCGGTTCTTGCATCAGTCTTTTCCTTTGGAGGTGACCAAAGCTGGTGCGCGATAGCTGTTCGAACAAACTCGCTTTTGGTCTGACCTCTATCCTCTGCACATGATACTAACTCGTTGAACATTGCTTCGTCCAGATCGAAAGACATTGTTTTTCGAGTATTGAACTTCTTGGGTCGCCCCATTTTACTTTCAGTTTGCATCATAATTCTCCTTTATGGCGATGCCGATTTGCTGTGCTATGGCTGGCACAATCGCGTTTCCTAATCCTCTAATTCTGTCCACCCGGCGGGGTATCCCATCAGCCACTCGACCCACTGGGGGTTCAAACTGCCACCAGCGTATCCAGCTAGCTTGCTCTTCTCTTTGATCTTCTGGTAGTCGGTGTTGTCCCCACTGTCCTTGTGATCCCGTGCCGTTGGTGTAGGCCACATTCTCACTGGGTCTTCCGACAAGCTGTCGTTCACCGCCGCGCCCGTGTTCCACCCGTGCTTGCCGTTCTTGTGACTTGGTGCCACTCCGGTGCCGCCCGTCATCGCTGTCGGTGTAGGCCACATCGCTACTGTCTCCTCGTCCACCTGTTCTCGTAGGTTTGCGGGTCGCTTCCTTCCTTTGCGCGCTGTCGTCGCTTGCTTGATCAGAGCTTCCGTTGATCTTTGTGGTAGGTGATCCATTGTGTTGGGCGTTGCCCACCAGCTTCCCGGATCTCTGCCCCTCATCGATGGCGCGTCCTGATTCCCCTTCGCTGTCGGCGTGTGCAATAATCCAGACTCGGTTTCGTTTGTGGGGAGCATTGACGGCGCAAGCTGGAACAACAAACGGCCTTGTGGCGTAGCCAATGGCTTCCAAATCAGATAGCACCTCGTCGAGTCCCAGCTTGATGTGACCATAAACGTTTTCGAAAACGCACCAAGTTGGTCGCTTTGCTTCAACAATGGTTCGTATTTCAGGCCAGATGTGACGGTCATCTTCTGCGCCTCTTTGCTTCCCGGCAACACTAAATGGCTGGCAGGGGTATCCTGCTGTGAGGATGTCACAGTCGGGAACAAGTCTTGTTGGGTCATTCGCTAACTCCTTTACGTCCTCCGCTATGGGGACATCTGACCAATGCTTTCTCAGCACACGGCGACACCAATCATCAGTGTCGCAAAATAATATCGGGCTTGATAATTGAGCCCATTC
>VMHT01054865.1_pt1 | contig 55582 bp, 48 predicted proteins | sample 4693611 | NCBI WGS metagenome assembly VMHT01 (sample SAMN12280063, study PRJNA550983) | marine metagenome | isolation source: seawater sampled from same location over 5 years 0.02-0.2 micron viral filtrate | place: USA: collected off the coast of southern California halfway between the port... ... | reverse complement strand
GGTTTGCCTCATGGACGGCAATTTCAACGAGAACGACATCTCCCGCGTTGTCGAAGCCGACCGCGCGCATATCTGGCACCACCTGAGCCAGCACAAACCCTATGAAACGACCGACCCGCGCATCATTGTCGAAGGCAAGGGCATGCGGGTCTGGGACCAAAAGGGCAAAGAGCACCTTGATGCCGTGTCCGGTGGTGTCTGGACGGTCAACGTAGGCTATGGCCGTGAAAGCATCGCCAATGCCGTGCGCGACCAGCTGATCAAGCTGAACTATTTCGCCGGTTCCGCAGGCTCGATCCCCGGTTCTCATTTCGCCGAGAAACTGCTGGACAAGATGCCCGGCCTTGATCGCGTCTATTACTGCAACTCGGGCTCCGAGGCGAATGAGAAAGCCTTCAAAATGGTGCGCCAGATCGCGCACAAACGCTATGGCGGCAAGAAGCACAAGATCCTCTACCGCGACCGCGATTACCACGGCACCACCATCGGCTGCCTCTCAGCGGGTGGGCAGGACGAGCGCAATGCACAATACGGCCCCTTTGCACCGGGCTTTGTGCGGGTGCCGCATTGTCTGGAATATCGCAGTTTTGAGCAGGACGGTGCGCCGCAAGAGAACTACGGCACATGGGCGGCGGATCAGATCGAAAAGGTGATCCTCGCCGAAGGGCCCGAAACCGTCGGCGCGCTTTGCCTTGAGCCGGTGACCGCAGGCGGCGGCGTGATCTGCCCGCCCGAGGGCTACTGGGAGCGGGTACAAGAGATTTGCCGCAAATACGACATCCTGCTGCATATCGATGAGGTCGTCTGCGGCGTGGGCCGTACCGGGACTTGGTTCGGCTATCAGCACTACGGCATCCAGCCAGACATGGTGACGATGGCCAAAGGGGTGGCCTCTGGCTATGCCGCCATCGCCTGTCTGGTCACGACCGATGCCGTGTTTGACATGTTCAAGGACGATGCCAGCGATCCGCTGAACTACTTCCGCGACATCTCGACCTTTGGCGGCTGCACCGCGGGGCCGACCGCGGGCATCGAGAATATGAACATCATCGAGCGTGAGAACCTGTTGGAGAACACCACCAACATGGGCCACTACATGCTGGAGCAGCTTCATGCGCTGGCCGACAAACACAAGGTGATCGGCGATGTGCGCGGCAAGGGGCTGTTCTTGGGCGCCGAACTGGTCACTGACCGCGACAGCCGCGACCCCGTCGAGGAAAAACGTATTCAGGCCGTCGTTGGGGACTGCATGGCCCAAGGGGTGATCATCGGGGCCACCAACCGCTCCCTGCCCGGCAAGAACAACACGCTGTGTTTCTCGCCTGCCCTGATCGCCTCACGCGATGATATTGATGAGATCATCACCGCGGTGGATGGCGCATTGGGCCGAGTTTTCGCTTCGGCGTAAAACCGCGCTTTCAGGCCTGCGACAGGCGGCATCGGTTGACCCGGTGCCGCCTTCGTCTATCTAAACCTCTGTCTTGCCCGAACATGACAACAGATGGAAAATTGCCGCGCACACCCGCGTTGAAAATTTTTCTTAACATCCATCGCTTTCGCGGGAACCTCTTCCACCCCCCCCGCGTTGGCAAATGAGTAACTTGGGAGAAAGACATGAAAAAATTCCTTATCGCCGTTCCGCTGGTCGCCACTCTTGCCGCTTGTAACGGCACCACGCCCAGCCAAGGCGCCCTGACAGGTGCAGCCCTCGGCGCAGCCACAGGTGCTGCTGTTTCAGGCGGTGACGACAAGGTTCAAGGCGCAATCATCGGCGGTCTCGCTGGTGCGGCGGCTGGCAACTACATCGGCCAGACTCAGTCCGGCAAATGTGTGTACCAGAACTCCAACGGCCAGCGCTACGTCGCAGCTTGCCCATAAACGGCTGACATCGCGCGATTTCGCGCTATTGGGGCTTCGACCATTCGCGCTATTGGGGCTTCGACCATCGGTCGGAGCCCTTTTTCGTGCCTCCCCCCTATCTTGGCATCGCCGTGATTTGATCCTAACAGGGTTCCAAGCGCCGCATGGCGTGGGGAGGGACAATGACCACTTTGAGCGATATCGCGATCTTGCTGATCGCGGCCTTTGGCGCGGGCGTGTTGAACACCATCGCCGGGGGCGGCACCTTTCTGACCTTTCCGGCGCTGGTCTTTACCGGGATGCCGCCTGTGGCGGCCAATGCCACCAGTGCCGTGGCGGTGTTTCCCGGCTACCTTGCCGGGGCTTTCGGCTTTCGCGATGAATTGGGCGGTTTTGACCGCAAGCGGTTGCTGCGGCTTAGCCTCATCACGCTGGCGGGCGGTGTGGTCGGCTCGGGCCTGCTGCTGGTCTCGTCCAACGCGGCCTTTTCGGTTGTCGTGCCCTTCTTGCTCCTCGCGGCGACGCTGGCCTTCCTGCTGGGCGACCGCATCCGCGCCTTTGCCGCATCCCATGCCCGCGGCGTCACACCCGAAGGCGCGCTCGGCCTGTTCGCGGTCAGCGTCTATGGCGGCTATTTTAACGGGGGCTTGGGCATCGTTCTGCTGGCCCTCTTTGCGCTTTGGGGGATGACCGACCTGCACGGGATGAACGGGCTCAAGAACGGGCTGAGCTTCGTGCTCTCATCGATTTCCGTGGCGGTCTTTGCCTTGGCCGGGCTGGTCGCATGGCCGCAGGCGTTGCTGATGATGCTGGCCGCCACGGCAGGGGGCTATGCCGGAGCGCCGCTGGCGCGGGCCTTGCCGAAACAAACCGTGCGCTGGCTGATCGCCGCCATCGGCTTTGGGATGAGCGCGGTGTTCTTCTGGCGGCTTGTCGCAGGCTAGGCGAGCAGGTCCACCGCACCGCTTTCGGGGTCGAACAGCAGCAAAGGTTGGCCCGCGCTTTCGATCCGGCCCAGACCCATGTCATCGCGCAACAGTGCCAGCGGCCCCGAAATCGCCCGCGCCAAGGCGGTCTCCAACGGCTCTCCCACGGCATGGATCAGTGTGCGAACCGCGTGGCCCAACGCTAGGTCCGCCCCCGCCAAAGTACCATCCGCCAAGGCCAACCGCCCCTCCGCGCGATAAACCTCGCGCCCGTTGAGCGTGAAGCCCGCGATATCAGAGCCCGCCGTCGCCATGGCATCACTGACGAGGAAAATCCCCTCCCCCTTGGCCGCCAGCGCGTTGCGCATGGTTGCTGTATGCACATGGATGCCATCGGCAATCAGCCCCGCGTGAACCCCGTCTCGCGCCAGCGCCGCCCCGACCAATCCCGGCGCGCGGTTGCCCATCTGGCTCATCGCGTTGAACAGATGCGTGACGCCGCGCGCGCCCGCATCAAAAGCAGCCATAGAGGTCTCGTAATCCGCATCGCTATGGCCAAGCGAGACGATGACCCCGGCCTCGGCCATCGCGGCGATCTGCGCGTTGCTGGTGTTTTCCGGCGCGACCGTCACCATAAGGTTCGGCAGCAGCACAGCGGCGCGCAGGATCAGTGCAAGATCCGCCGCCTCCATCGGGCGGATCAACGCCCCGTCATGCGCGCCCTTACGCGATAGCGCCAGATGCGGGCCTTCCAGATGCAGCCCGATAATGCCCGGCACCCCCTCGGCGATGGCGGCTATGGCAGCCTCGATGGCCGCTTCGGTTTTTTCGGGCGTATCGGTGATCAAGGTGGGCAAAAGCGCCGCGACACCCGTGCTGCGATGCGCCTTGGCCATGCGCCGCAGGGTGGCCACATCGGGGCTGTCGTTGAACATCACCCCGCCGCCGCCATTGACCTGAAGATCGACGAAACCGGGACAGAGCACCCCCGCCTGCAGCCGCTCTGTCGGCACGCCCTGCGGCACATCTTCAAAGGCAAGGATGCGGCGGCTGCCGACTTGCATCTGCGCCAGCACCTTGCCGTGGTGCAGATGCGTTCCATCGTGAATATCCGCCCCGGTGAAAACCCTCGCGATCTCGCTCATGGCAAAACCTCTTCCGCTGCGGCCTTGCAGACCAGATGAAACGCCCCATCAAGCGCCGTGCCGCGCGCCGCGATCAGCCCCGACAGATGGTCTTCTGGCAGGTAACGCGCGTAATGCGGGCCGATCCCTCCCAGCAGGCAGAGCGGGTCGCCCGGCGCGAAATCCAGCGCCTTCAACGCGCGGAGGTAATAGGCCGCCCCCTCTTGCATCAGTGCCTGCGCGTGGCGGTCCCCAGCCTCGGCAGCCGCGATGACCTTGGGCGCGAATGCCGCATAGTCTCCGGGCTGCGCCGTCAGGCTGAAGGAAACGAGAGCCTCTGGATCATCGCCGAAATCCGCCAACAAAGCGCGGGTCAGGTCGCTGTGCGGCAGCACCCTGTCATGGCATTGCAACGCAAAATCCAACGCGCCGCGCCCCAGCCATGCGCCTGATCCTTGGTCGGCCAGATGAAACCCCCAGCTTCCGACATAGCGATACGCCGTGCCATCGGTCGCGGCCACAATCGTACCCGTGCCGATGGCCAGCAGCCAGCCCGCCACGCCTTCGCCAAGCGCGCCGACCACGCAGGCGGGGCGGTCATCGTCGGCGTGGATCCGGGCATAGGGCAGCGCCGCGCGCAGCCGCGCTTCGTCCCGCGCGACGTTCATTCCCGCGAGCCCGATGAACGCCGTGGCGTCCTTAAGTGCCGTGAGGGGCAGCCCCGCCTCGGCCGCTGCCGCCTCCACCGCGCCGCGCAGGTTTGCGAGCGCTCTGTCCGGGTCATTGCCGATATTGGCGCGCCCCCCAGTTGCACGGCCAAGAATGCCATCACGCTGCGTGCCGATGGCGGCGCGGCAACCGGTGCCACCGCCGTCAACGGCGATCAAAAGAGGGGCGGAGATGCTCATGCGACACTTTTAGGCGAGGTGCCGGGTGAACGGAAGTGCGGGCAACGCGCCGAAGTAAATTCGACAGGCCGTAATGCCAGATTGAACTCCCCCTAAGGCCAGCTTAACCTTCGCCCCATGGCCCTGCCCGTCGAAACCTTTTTCCTGCGTCCCGATGCGCAAGGCACCCTGCAACAGCAGATCCAACAGATGATCGCCCAAGGCGTCCTCTCGGGTCGGTTTCAGCGGGGTGAGAAGCTGCCCTCCACCCGCAAGCTCGCAGCGCATCTTCGCGTCAGCCGGATCACGGTCACCATCGCCTATACCGAGCTTTTGGCGAATGACTACCTCACCTCGCGCGGGCGGTCGGGGTATTTCGTTTCCGACAACGCCCCCGCGCCCCCAGCCTTTGCGCCCCGGGCCGAGGCCGATGACGCCATCGATTGGACCCGCGCCATCGGCCAACGCTTCAGCGCCAATGGGCTGGCCGCCAAACCGCAGGACTGGGCCAGCTACCGCTACCCTTTCATCTACGGCCAAGCCGACCCGACGCTGTTCGACCACGCGAACTGGCGGCTCTGCGCGTTGCAAGCCTTGGGCCAGCGCGACTTCACCTCGATGACGACCGATTATTACGATCAGGACGACCCGCAACTGATCGAGTTCATCGCCCGCCACATCCTGCCCCGGCGCGGCGTCTCGGCGCGGCCCGAGCAAATCCTCATCACGCTTGGCGCGCAGAACGCGCTTTGGCTGACCGCGCAGGTGCTGCTGACCCAACGCCGCCGCGCCGTTTTGGAAGACCCGTGCTATCCGGCGCTCAGCGGTATCCTGAGCCAGTCCCGCTGCCACATCACCCCGGTGCGCGTGGATCAAGACGGCCTCCCGCCTGAGGCGATCCCCCCCGACACTGATGTAATTTTCACCACGCCCAGCCACCAATGCCCGACCAATGCGACCATGCCGATGGACCGCCGCCGCGCGCTCTTGGCCCGCGCCCGCGCGCTTGAGGCGCTGATCGTCGAGGATGACTATGAGTTTGAGATGTCCTTCCTCAAACCCGCCTCGCCCGCGCTGAAGTCGCTCGATGATGAGGGGCGGGTGATCTATGTCGGCAGCTTCTCCAAATCGCTTTTTCCGGGGCTCCGGCTGGGCTATCTGGTGGGGTCCGAGCCTTTCATTCGTGAGGCCCGCGCGCTGCGCGCCTCCGTCCTGCGCCACCCGCCGGGGCATATCCAGCGCACCGCTGCCTATTTCCTGTCTCTGGGCCATTACGACGCCCAGATCCGTCGCATGGGGCTGGCCCTGCACGAGCGTCGCCGCGTCATGGAAGAAGCGCTTGAGACGCACGGCCTGCGTGTCTCGGGCCGGGGTGCCTATGGCGGGTCGTCCTTCTGGATGCGTGCGCCCGAAAGTGTCGATACCGCGCAACTGGCCGAAAACCTACGCGTGCGGGACGTTCTGGTTGAACCCGGCCACGCCTTTTTCGCGGGCGAAGAGAGGGCCACGAATTACTACCGGCTGGCCTATTCCTCCATCCCCGCGGCACGGATCGGCGAAGGGGTTGGCCTGATCGCCGAAGAGATCGACCGCCTGCGCTGATCTGGCCCTAGGGCTAGGCCAATTCTGGCCCTAACCCCCGCCCGCGGCTACCCGTAATTTGCCCCAAGCTTTGCCCCACGCCCAAAGGATCGACCCATGAAAATGACCACCGAAGAAGCCTTCGTCAAAACCCTTCAGATGCATGGGATCGACACGGCCTTTGGCATTATCGGCTCGGCCATGATGCCGATCTCCGATCTGTTCCCCGCCGCCGGGATCACCTTCTACGACGGTGCGCACGAGTGTAACTCCGGCATGATGGCCGATGGGTTCACCCGCGCGTCGGGGCGGATGTCGATGATGGTGGCGCAAAACGGGCCGGGGATTACCAACTTCGTGACGCCGGTGAAAACCGCCTATTGGAACCACACGCCGCTGCTGCTGGTGACCCCGCAGGCGGCGAACAAGACCATCGGTCAGGGCGGCTTTCAGGAGGTCGAGCAGATGGCGCTCTTCCGCGACATGGTCGCCTATCAAGAAGAAGTGCGCGACCCGACCCGCATCGCCGAGACACTGAACCGCGTGATCCTGCAAGCCAAACGCCACTCCGCCCCTGCGCAGATCAACATTCCCCGCGATTTCTGGACCCAAGTGATCGACATCGACCTGCCCGCCATCGTCGAGTTCGAGCGGCCCTCTGGCGGAGAGACCGCCATCGCCGAGGCGGCAGAACTGCTTTCAAACGCGAAATTCCCGGTGATCCTGAATGGCGCGGGTGTGGTCATCGGCGGCGCGATCGACGACGCACGCAAACTGGCCGAACGGCTCGATGCGCCTGTCTGTTGCGGCTACCAGCACAATGACGCCTTCCCCGGCTCGCACCCGCTGTCGGTGGGGCCCTTGGGCTACAATGGCTCCAAAGCGGCGATGGAATTGATCGCCAAGGCCGATGTGGTGCTGGCGCTCGGCACGCGGCTTAACCCGTTTTCGACACTGCCGGGCTATGGCATCGATTATTGGCCCAAAGACGCCAAAATCATTCAGGTCGACATCAACCCCGACCGCATCGGCCTGACTAAGAAGGTCAGCGTCGGCATCGTCGGCGACGCGGGCAAAGTGGCCCGCACGATCCTTAATGGGCTGACCGACAGCGCGGGCGACGCAGGCCGCGAGGAGCGCCGCAACCTGATTGCCCAGACCAAATCCGCATGGGCGCAGGAACTCACCTCAATGGATCATGAGGATGACGACCCCGGCACCACATGGAACGAACGCGCCCGCGACCGCGAGCCGGAAAAGATGTCCCCCCGCATGGCATGGCGCGCAATCCAGAAAACGCTGCCGAAAGAGGCGATCATCAGCTCCGACATCGGCAACAACTGCGCCATCGGCAATGCCTATCCGACATTTGAGGCAGGCCGCAAATACCTCGCCCCCGGTCTCTTTGGCCCCTGCGGCTATGGTTTCCCGGCGGTCTGCGGGGCCAAGATTGCCTGCCCGGATGTGCCTGTGGTGGGCTTTGCCGGGGATGGCGCGTTTGGCATTTCAATGAACGAGATGGTCAGCGTCAGCCGCGACGACTGGCCCGCCGTGACCATGGTAATCTTTCGCAACTACCAGTGGGGCGCGGAGAAACGGAACACGACGCTGTGGTTCGATGACAACTTCGTCGGGACCGAATTGGCGCAGGACGTGAGCTATGCCGCGGTGGCCAAAGCCTGCGGCGTCGAGGGCGTACAAGTGTCGTCGATGGATGAGTTGACCGACGCACTCGACCGCGCGGTCAAGGCGCAGATGGACGAGGGCAAGACGACCTTCATCGAAGTGCTGCTGAACCAAGAGTTGGGCGAGCCCTTCCGGCGGGACGCGATGAAGAAACCCGTCTCTGTCGCTGGAATCAGCCGGGATGACATGCGCCCGCAACAGGTCTGAGGCGTGACCCAAGCGCTGGTGCTTGTCGTCAACGCGGGATCGTCGTCTATCAAGGCGGCGGTCTTTGACGGCGGGTTGGCCGAGCGTCTGCGGATCGAGGCGCAGGGCATCGGCCAGACCGGCGCGCTTCGGGTCGGCTCTGCACCAGTGCAGCCGCGCGCTTTGCCGGATCACCAGACAGCCTTCAGCGCGCTGTTAGAGGCGCTGCGCGGGGAAGGAATCGACACGGGCGATCTCACCGCCGCTGCCCACCGTATCGTGCATGGCGGGCCGGATTTGGCCCAGACCTGTGTGATCAGACCGAACGTGCGGGCCGCCATCGCCGCCGCCGCGCCGCTTGCCCCGTTGCACAATCCGCACCACCTCGGGGCGATTGACGCGCTGTCGGCCCTCCTGCCCGTCCTGCCGCAGGTTGCCGCCTTTGATACCGGCTTTCACCGGACCAACCCCGATGTCGCCCGCCGCTATGCGCTGCCCGACCGGGCCGAAACGGCCGCCCTGCGCCGCTATGGGTTTCACGGCATCAGCTATGAAAGCCTCGTCGCGAACTTTCGCGAGACCACTGGCACAGGCCTCCCCCGCCGTTTGCTGGCGCTGCATCTGGGCAATGGCGCGTCGCTCTGCGCCATCCACGAGGGGCAATCGGTCGCCACCACCATGGGGTTTTCGCCCCTCAGCGGGCTGACCATGGGCACCCGCGCGGGCGAGATTGACGCGGGTGCGGTGGTGCATCTGGTGCGCGACATGGGGCTGGAAGAGACGCAGACACTGCTGCATCACGAAAGCGGATTGCTGGGGCTTTCGGGCCTCACTGCCGACATGCGGCAATTGGCGGAAACAGACAGCGACGCCGCCCGCTTCGCCCGTGACCATTTTTGCTACTGGATCACCCGGCAGGCGGGGTCGATGATCGCCGCCATGGGCGGGATCGACGGCATCGCCTTCACCGGGGGTATCGGCGAAAACGATTCCGAGGTGAGGGAAAAGGTTCTTGCAAACCTAAGCTGGGCGGGAAATATTCCCTCTTGGGTCATCCCCGCCGCCGAAGAGAAACATATCGCGCGCCAAACGCGCGCCCTGCTGAAAGACCCCGCCCTCTCATGACGCACTCCCAGCCGCCGCTTGATCTGTCGCCGAAGGTCTCGGACGAGGTTCGCAAGACCACCTGCTACATGTGCGCCTGCCGCTGCGGCATTAACGTGCATATGAAAAAGGGCAAGGTCGCCTACATCGAAGGCAACCGCGACCATCCGGTGAACCAAGGGGTGCTCTGCGCCAAAGGCTCTGCGGGGATCATGCAGCACAACTCCCCCGCGCGGCTGCGCAACCCTATGAAACGGATCGGCCCGCGCGGGTCGGGTGAGTTCGAGAGCATTAGCTGGAAAGAGGCACTGCAGATCGCCACCGACTGGCTGGAGCCCCTACGCCGCGAAGCGCCTGAAAAGCTGGCGTTCTTCACTGGACGCGACCAGTCGCAAAGCTTCACGTCCCTTTGGGCGCAGGCTTTCGGCACGCCGAACTACGCGGCCCACGGCGGTTTCTGCTCGGTCAACATGGCCACGGCTGGCATCTACACGATGGGCGGCGCTTTTTGGGAGTTCGGCCAGCCCGATTGGGATCACACCAAGCTGTTCATGCTGTTCGGCGTGGCCGAGGACCATGACAGCAACCCGATCAAGATGGGTCTGGGCAAGCTGAAGAAACGCGGCGCGCGGGTCATCGGGGTGAACCCGATCCGCACCGGATACAATGCCATCGCCGACGATTGGGTCGGCATCACGCCCGGCACCGATGGGCTGTTCATCCTGTCGCTGATCCACTGCCTGATGAAGGCCGGGCGCATCGATCTGGATTACCTCGCCCGCTACACCGACGCCCCAGTGCTGCTGAACAGCGACCCGAAGTCGCCGGAGTATGGCCTGCAACTGCGCGATGAGGACGGCAAGGCGCTGGTGGTCGACCGCAAGACGGGCAAGCTGACCCCCTTTGATCAGCCCGGCGTGCGCCCCGACCTTGCCGCCACCTACCGCACGGGAGGCATCACGCACCGCCCGGTCTTTCACCAGATGGCCGAGCAATATCTGGGTGAAGAGTACACGCCCGAAGCCGTGGCTGAGCGTTGTGGCATCCCCGCGCCGCGCATCCGCGCCATCGCCGCCGAACTGGCCCGCGTCGCCTTTGACGAAGCGTTCGAGCTTGAGCACGCATGGACCGACTTCCGCGGCGAGCATCACAAGACGATGACGGGCCGCCCGGTCTCTTTCCACGCCATGCGCGGCATCTCGGCCCATGCCAATGGGTTCCAAACCTGCCGGGCGCTGCATGTGCTGCAGATCATCCTTGGCACCGTCGAAGTGCCGGGCGGTTTCCGCTTTAAACCGCCCTACCCCAAACCTGCCACCGCGCATCCCAAACCGCATTGCAAAGCCACCCCCGATGCGCCGCTCGACGGGCCGCATCTGGGTTTCGTGCATGGCCCCGACGATCTGGCGCTATGCGCCGATGGCAGCCCGGCGCGGATCGACAAGGCGTTCACATGGGAAAACCCGATGTCGGCCCATGGGCTGATGCATATGGTGATCTCCAACGCCCATGCGGGCGATCCTTACAAGATCGACACGCTGTTCATGTATATGGCGAATATGTCGTGGAACTCGTCGATGAACCCCGGCGGGGTGATGGAGATGCTGACCGACACCGACGAGAATGGCGACTACGTCATCCCGCGCATCATCTACTCCGATGCCTATTCTTCGGAAATGGTCGCCTATGCCGATCTGATCCTGCCCGACACGACGTACCTTGAACGGCACGACTGCATCTCGCTGCTCGACCGCCCGATCAGCGAGGCCGACGCCGCCGCCGATGCAATCCGCTGGCCCGTGGTGGAGCCCAACCGCGACGTGCGGGGGTTCCAATCCGCGCTCTGCGATCTGGGGGCGCAGCTCGGCCTGCCGGGGTTCGTGAACGAGGATGGCACCCAGAAATACAAAGACTACGCCGACTACATCACCAGCCACGAACGCCGTCCGGGCATTGGGCCGCTGGCCGGGTTCCGCGGTGAAGATGGCAAAGACGCCGGACGCGGGGCGCCGAACCCCGAGCAGATCGACCGCTATATCGAAAACGGCGGTTTCTTCGTCAATCACATCCCCGAGGGCGCGAATTACTACAAGCCGTGGAACGCCGCCTATCAAGATTGGGCCGTCGGCATGGGCATCTATGACGCGCCGCAGCCCTATCTATTTTCGCTCTATGTCGAGCCGCTGCGGCGCTTTCAGCTTGCCGCCGAAGGCCACGGCGACCGCCAGCCCCCCGACCATCTGCGCGACCGGATCAAGCAGACCATGACGCCCCTGCCAATCTGGTATGAAAGCGATCCCGAGGGCGCTGAAGGCTATAACGTCCACGCGCTTACCCAACGCCCGATGGCGATGTACCACTCCTGGGGCAGCCAGAACGCTTGGCTGCGGCAATTGCACGGGCACAATCCGCTCTACCTGCCCACCGCGATCATGCGTGCCAAGGGGCTGCAAGACGGCGATTGGGCGCGCGTGACCTCTCCGCATGGAGGAATCACCGTGCCGGTGATGGAGATGGCGGCCCTGAACCCCACAACGGTCTGGACATGGAACGCCATCGGCAAACGCAAAGGCGCATGGGCGCTGGACAAAGACGCGCCCGAGGCGACCAAAGGCTTCCTTTTGAACCACCTGATCCACGAATTGCTGCCACCCAAAGGCGACGGTTTGCGGTGGTCGAACTCCGACCCGATCACCGGACAGGCCGCGTGGTTCGACCTTAAAGTGCATATCGAAAAGACCGACGCCCCCGCCGAGGCGCAGCCGGAAATTCCGCCGCAACGCTCCCCCGTTCCGCCCGCGCCGCGCGACATTTCGTGGAAGGTGGGCAAATGACCGCTTCCCGGCCGCGCGCTGCGCACAAGACCCTTCAGGACCGCCAGCCATGACCACGCTCCCGCAACAGACCGACCGCAAACTCGGCCTTGTGATCGACCTTGATACCTGTGTCGGCTGCCATGCCTGCGTGATCTCCTGCAAAGGCTGGAACACCGAAAACTACGGCGCGCCCTTGTCTGACCAAGACGCCTATGGCGCTGACCCGTCGGGCACCTTTCTCAACCGCGTGCACAGCTATGAGGTGCAGCCCGAGGCCGGTGCCGCGCAACTCGTCCACTTCCCGAAATCCTGCCTGCACTGCGATGACGCGCCCTGCGTCACCGTTTGCCCCACAGGGGCGAGCTACAAGCGCGTCGAGGACGGCATCGTGCTGGTCAACGAGAGCGACTGTATCGGCTGTGGCCTCTGCGCATGGGCCTGTCCCTACGGCGCGCGCGAGATGGATCAGGCCGCGGGCGTGATGAAGAAATGCACCCTCTGCGTCGACCGTATCTATAACGAGAACTTGCCCGAAGAAGACCGACAGCCCGTCTGCGTGCGCACCTGCCCCGCTGGCGCGCGGCACTTTGGCGATCTTGGCGATCCCGAAAGCGCGGTGAGCCAATTGGTGGCCGAGCGCGGCGGTCTGGACCTCATGCCGGAGCAGGGCACCAAGCCGGTCAACAAATACCTCCCGCCCCGCCCGCGCGATCAGTTGCAAGGCCCAGAGGACAGCGGCGATATCGACGTGCTGGCCCCCTTCCTTGCCCCGATCGACAGCGGCCCCAAAGGCTTCCTTGGCTGGCTTGACCGCACTTTGGAGAAGCTCTGATGCATCCGGCACCGTCTGTTATTCTGTTCAGCAGCCTGTCGGGCATGGGGTTTGGCCTGCTGGCGTGGCTCGGCATCGGCCTGCCTGCCGTGACCGGCTGGGTGGCCTTCGTCTTTTTCGCGCTGGCCTATCTGCTGGCGGTGGGCGGGCTCATCGCTTCGACCTTCCACCTTGGCCATCCCGAACGCGCGCTCAAGGCTTTCACCCAGTGGCGCAGCAGTTGGCTTAGCCGGGAGGCTTGGGCCTCGGTCGCGGCCTTGCTGACCATGGCGGCCTATGGCGCGGGGCTGGTGTTTTACGACATGCGGCTTTGGCCGCTGGGGCTGCTAGGCGCGGCGCTGTCGTTGCTGACGGTGCTGACCACGGCGATGATCTATACCCAGATGAAAACCGTGCCGCGCTGGCACAGCGTGATGACGCCGCTGAATTTCCTGTCGCTTAGCATCGCAGGCGGCGCATTGCTGGCCGGACAGGTGACGACGGCGATGGTGCTTCTGGTGCTGGCGGGCGTGGTGCAGATCGCCACATGGTGGCGCGGGGATCGCGCACTTGCGGCGTCGGGCAGCGATATCGCCTCAGCGACGCGGCTGGGGGACAAGAGCAGCGTCCGCGCCTTTGAACCGCCGCATACTGGCAGCAATTACCTGCTGCGAGAGTTCGTTTATCAGATCGGGCGCAAACACGCGCTAAAACTGCGGGTGATCGCGATCACGCTGATGGTGCTGCTGCCGCTGCTGCTGCTCCTCTCGCCCGTGTTCCACCACCTTGCCGCCGCCCTCGCGGTGCTCAGCCACGCGGCGGGGGTGCTGACCTCACGCTGGCTGTTCTTTGCGCAGGCGGAACATGTGGTCGGCATCTACTACGGCAAACGCTGAACGCAAAAGAGGGGGTGTCTCCACCCCCTCTTGCATTCAAATTCACAGCTTAAAAAGCAGGCTCAGTTCATCAAACCCGCATGACGCAGACCCGCGTCCACTAGCTCTTTGGTCGGGTCCGTCAGCTCTGTCAGCGGCAGACGCACCTCGTCGGAGCAGAGATCCAACCGCGACATGGCGTATTTCACGCCAACCAGCCCCGGTTCGGTAAAGATCGCCTTGTGCAGCGGCATCAGACGGTCCTGCAATTCCAACGCTTTGGCGTAATCGCCCTCAAGGCAGGCCGCCTGCATCTGCGCGGAAAGACGCGGTGCGACATTGGCGGTGACCGAGATACAGCCAACGCCGCCTTGGGCGTTGAACCCATGCGCGGTGGCGTCTTCGCCGGAAAGCTGGCAGAAATCCGGGCCACAGGTGATGCGCTGATCGCTGACGCGCGCCAGATCGCCGGTGGCGTCTTTGACACCCACGATGCGCGGCAGTTGGGCCAGTTCGCCCATCGTCTCGGGCAGCATATCCACGACCGAACGCCCGGGGATGTTATAGATGATGATCGGCAGTTCACAGCAGTCGTGCACGGCGGTGAAATGCGCCACCAACCCGCGTTGCGTGGGCTTGTTGTAATAGGGCGTCACCACCAGCAGCGCATCCGCGCCGACCTTTTCGGCGTGGCGGGCAAGGCGGATGCTTTCGACCGTGTTGTTTGACCCGGCACCGGCAATCACCGGGATGCGCCCGGCGACGGCTTTGACCACCTCTTCGACAACGGTCTCATGCTCGGCATGGCTCAGCGTCGGGGATTCGCCGGTGGTGCCGACGGGGACAAGCCCGCTCGACCCTTCGCCGATGTGCCATTCGATAAGTTTCTTGAGCGTATCCAGATCCAGCGCGCCGTTGCGAAACGGCGTGACGAGGGCAGGCAGAGAGCCTTTGAACATGTGCACGCTCCTTAAGTGCTGGCCGGCGGAAAACCGGACTGGATGAAGGCTTTTGCGGGCGGTAATGTTTGATAAACGTCGCCCGAGCCATATGTTGCAAGGCTCTAGCCCCGGAGACGTAGGAAATGCAAGCGATGACGCGCCTGATGGCGATCCTCATAAGTATTTTTGTCCTGACCGTGCCTGCCGAAGCGCAGCGCCCGCGCCCTTTGGGCTGGGCGATGGACGCGATGCGCAGCGGCAATTGGGACGCGGCTGCGGCCTTGGCCGCCCGCGATGGGCAGGTCGCCGTCGACGTGATCGAATGGCACCGGCTCCGCGCCGGGCGGGGCAGCTATGCCGAGGCACGCGATTTTCTGAACCGCAGGCCCGATTGGCCCGGTGAGGCATATCTGCGTCGGCAGACCGAAGAGGCGGTGATCAAGCAGTCCCAAGACGACATACTGGATTTCTTTTCGGCCATGGCCGCGCAGACCCCGCGCGGGGTGCTGGCCCATGCCAAGGCACTGATCGACAGCGGCCAGCGCGGTGAAGCCGAGGCGAACCTCGTTCTGGCGTGGCGCACCATGCCGATGAACGCCACCAGTCAGGAATTGTTCGTCGACGCACACGGCAGCCTTCTGGCCCCGCATCACGCGGCGCGGCTCGAAGAGATGCTCTGGCAGCGCGAGCATTCCGAAGCGCGGCAGATGTTCGATCTGGTTTCCAGCGCCGACAAGGCACTGGCCGAGACCCGTATCGCCCTGCAAAAGCTGGAAAGCGATGTGAACACCAAGATCGACGCCCTGCCCGCCTCCAAGGCTGACGCACCGGGGCTGGCGCATGACCGATTTGAATGGCGTATCCGCAAAGGGTTTGGCGATGATGCCAAAGCCTTGCTGCTACAGCGCTCTACCTCTGCCGCAGCTCTCGGTCAGCCGCCCAAATGGTCCAACCGTCGCCGCGCCATGGCGCGCGATGAGATGCGCAACGGTGACCCCAAAACCGCCTATCAGATCGCATCGCAGCATTTTCTAACCAGCGGGTCGGACTTTGCCGATCTCGAATGGCTTTCAGGCTATATCGCCTTGCGCTTCCTGAACGACCCAACAACCGCATTGGGCCATTTCCAGAACCACGACAACGCCGTGGAATCCCCGATCAGCCAAGGCCGCGCAGGCTATTGGCAAGGCCGCGCGCTGGAGGCGATGGGCGATGCCGAAGGGGCTGCCAAGGCCTATGCCATGGGGGCGAAGTATCAGACATCCTTCTACGGGCTGCTGGCCGCTGAGCGTGGCGGCATTCCCTTCGACGAAAAGCTGACGGGCGCGGCCCCTGCCCAAGACTGGCGGACATCCCCGCTCGCCCGCGCGCCCTTGTTCGAAGCCGGGCTGCTGTTGCAAGCCTCGGGTGAGCTGTCCACCGCAGAGCGGTTCTGGACCCATCTGGCAGAGCAACTGGTGCCCGAAGACATCGCCCTGCTGGGGCAGGCGGCGATCGACGCAGGCCAGCCGCATCTTGCGGTGATGATTGGCAAACGCGCGGCGCAGCGCGGGTTGGAAGTGCCCGCCCCCTATTACGCGCTGCATAGTCTGGTCGAGAAAGACTTGCCGATGGCCACCGAAATGACCCTCGCCATCGCGCGCCGCGAAAGCGAGTTTGACCCGAACGTGCAAAGCGGTGTCGGCGCGCGTGGCTTGATGCAGATCATGCCCGCCACGGCGAAAGACGTGGCGCGCGATCTGGGCATCTCTAGCCAGCACACGACCGACCGCCTAACCGCCGATCCCGATTACAACGCACGGCTTGGGGCGACTTACCTGTCGCAGATGGCCGGGCAGTTTGACGGCAACGTATCCATGATGTCGGCGGCCTATAACGCGGGCCCCAGCCGCCCGCGCCGCTGGATGTCGACCTATGGCGACCCGCGCAAAGGTGAAATCGACATTGTCGATTGGATTGAGATGATCCCCTTCCGCGAGACGCAGAACTACGTGATGCGGGTGACCGAAAGCCTGCCCGTCTACCGCGCCCGTCTGGGGAAAGACCCGCTGCCGATCCCCTTTAGCGAAGAGTTAACCGGGTCGACGCTGAAGGCGTTCGCGCCATAGGGTGAACAGCCCCGCCGCCACGATCATGCCTGCACCCAGCACCACGCTCGGGCGCAGCACTTCGTTAAAGACCGACAGGCCAATAATCACGGTAAAGATCAGCTGCGTATAGGCGAAGGGCTGCACGGCGCTCGCCTCGGCAACCTCATAACAGCGGATCAGCAGCCAGTGGCCCGTCACCCCGGTGATGCAGAGCGTGCCCATCAACAGCCAGTTGCCCGGTGTCATCGGCTCCCAAAACCAGACGCCCACGGCGGTCATCACCGCCGCCCCGGTCACGCCGGTCCAGAAGAAACTCGTCGCCGTATTGTCACGCCGCGCAACATAGCGGGTCAGCAGCCCGTAGACCGCGAACATCGCCGCCCCCGCCAGCGGGATCGCGGCGGCAGGGTCCACCACCCGCAGCCCCGGTTGCAGGATCACCAGCACCCCGATGAACCCCACACCAATCGCGGCCCACCGCCGCCAGCCGACCTTTTCACCCAAGATCGGGCCCGAGAGCGCCGCCACCAGCAGTGGATAACAGGTGAAGACAGCATGGCTTTCCACCAGCCCAAGGATCGTAAAGCCAAGCACCATCGTGCAAATCTGCGCCGACAGCAGCACGCCGCGCAGGATCTGCACCGCAGGCTGCGTGGTCGCGGCGGCCTTTCGAATGCCGCCTGCCTTGCGCAGCGCCAGCGCGATGACGAAAGCGGCAAAGAACCAATAGCGGATCATCACCACCATCAGCACATTGTAATTCTCAGCCAGATGGCGCGACAGCCCATCTTGAACGGCAAAGACCATCGTCGTGGCGATCATCAGCATGATGCCAAGCGGGATGTTGTTGGATTGAGGCACGCTAGACTGGCTCATGCGGGCATCCGCGCGCGGGTCATGTGGCGCTTGCGGCCATAGCCGGGGATGCGGGTGACCTCGAATCCGCCTGCGCCAAGCGCGCGGCGGACGAAGCCTGCTGCGGTATAGGTCGCGGCGGTGCCGCCCGGCGCGGTGTGACGGGCGACTTCGGCCATCAGAGCATCGCCCCACAACTCAGGGTTCTTGGCGGGCGAGAACCCGTCGAGGAACCAAGCATCGGCCTGCCCCTGCCACGCGGGCAGGGCCTGCCGCGCATCACCGATGATGATCTCGGCGCGCAGACCGGGCAGCTCCAACACGCCGCCGGTGCCATCCCACGCCGCTGTCAGCGCATCACGCCGCCCGTCAAGCGCGGGAAAGGCCGCATGGGCCTGCGCCATATCCTCAGGCCGCATTGGATAGGCTTCGAAACTGGTGAATTGCAGCGGTCCGTCAAGGCCCGCGCGCATCCACGCGTCCCACGCCAGCAGCAGGTTCAGCCCGGTGCCAAAGCCCAGTTCGGCGATGTGAAAACCGGGGCGAAACCGCTCTGGCAGGTCATTGCCCGCCAGAAAGACATAGGCCGTTTCCGCCGCGCCGTCCTCTAGGCTGAAGTAGGGATCATCGAACTGGGTCGAGACGGGCACTTGGCCCTCGCGCCATGTGATCTGGGCATTCTGGTCTGGCACGGTACGTCCTGCTAGAGGGGGAGTGAAGTCGCGCAGACACTGCGCAAGCTGGCGGGGAATGGCAATGGTGGATGTAACCGTAAGAGGGGCCGGGATTTTCGGCCTGTCGGTGGCTTGGGCCTGCGCTCTGCGCGGCGCATCGGTGCAGGTGGTCGATCCGGCAGGACCGGCAGCAGGCGCCTCGGGTGGGATCGTGGGCGCGCTGGCGCCGCATGTGCCGGAGAATTGGAACGCCAAGAAAGCCTTTCAGCTTGAGAGCCTGCTCAGTGCCGAAGCCTTTTGGGCCGAGGTGGAGGCCGTGGGCGGTCGCGCGCCCGGCTATATCCGCAGCGGGCGCTTGCAGCCGGTGGCGGATGACGCGGCGCTCGCGCTGGCGCGGCAGCGGGAGGACACGGCAGCCGAGCTTTGGCAAGGCCGCGCCCAGTGGGAGTTGATCCGCGCCGAGTGCAGCGACTGGGCCCCGCACAGCCCCACCGGCTGGCTGATCCACGACACCCTCAGCGCCCTCGTCCACCCACGCCAAGCCTGCGCGGCGCTGGTGGCTGCCTTGGCGGTGAGAGGCGTTGAGATTGTGGCCGAGGCCCCCGAGGCGGGCCAGACCCTCTGGGCCACCGGCGTCGCGGGTTTGGAGACGCTGAACGCGGGCCACCCGCGTCTGGTTGGCGCAGGGATCAAGGGTCAAGCCGCGCTCTTGCAGCTTGACCAAGGCGGCGCGGCGCAGCTTTTTGCCGATGGGGTGCATGTGATTCCTCATCTGGAAGGCACGGTGGCCGTCGGTGGCACGACGGAACGCGAGTACGACAGCCCCGACAGCACTGATGCACAGCTTGACGCGGTGATCGCCAAGGCCCGCGCGGCGGTGCCCGCCTTGCAAGACGCGCCGGTGATCGAACGCTGGGCCGGGCTACGCCCCCGCAGCCGCAGCCGCGCGCCAATGTTGGGCGCATGGCCCGGCAGGCCGGGGCAGTATATCGCCAATGGTGGGTTCAAAATTGGCTTTGGTATGGCCCCCAAAGTGGCAGAGGTGATGGCCGATCTGCTGCTCGAAGGGCGCGATGCCATCCCCGAGGGCTTTAGGGTTGGCGATAACCTCTAGGCCAAAGAAAAACCCCGGCCAGTGGCCGGGGTTCAATACCGTTCCCAAAGGGTCGCGGTTTAGCGCGCGTTGGGCAGGATCACGATCTCGACCCGGCGGTTCTGCGCCTTGCCTGCGGCGCTCAGGTTGCTTGCCACTGGCTGGCTTTCGCCGCGACCGAATGTCTGCAAACGCTGCTGCGGCACGCCGTTGGACAGCAGGATGTTGCCCACAGCCTGTGCGCGACGCTCGGAAAGCTGCTGGTTATACGCCGCTTCGCCATCGCTGTCGGTGTGGCCGACGACCTGCAGGGTGGAGTTCTGATAAACGTTCACGTTCTGCGCCAGCGCGGCCAGATCGTCACGCAGGGCGGGCGATACATTGGTGCTGTCGGTCGCGAACAGGATATCCTGCGGCAGGGTCACGATCAGACGGTCGCCGGTGTTGGTAATGACCACACGGCTGTCCATCGCGGCGCGCAACTCGGCCTCTTGCTTATCAAGCGAGTAACCCACGCCCGCGCCGATCGTGCCGCCGATCAAGGCGCCTTTCAGGGCGCCTTTGCCGTCACCTTCGGAAATCGCACCGGCAAGGGCCCCGACGCCCGCACCGATCAAAGCGCCATTCTTGGTCCGCTGGTTGGGATCGCCATTGCCGGGCTGCAGTGGCTGCGTACACGCACCCAGTGTCATCGCGCCGGCCAGAGCGGCGGCCAAAGTCATCTTCGAAGAAATCATGTCTACTGCCTTCATGTTTGCGGGCCCCGTTCGGGCGGGGCATCTTGATGTGAACGCAATATAGGCACTCAATGTTCCCGCGAACATTACATATAACCGTTATTCGGCAGAAACCCGCCCAGATGGGGGAGTTTGCGCTTCTGCCCGCGCGGATTCAAAGGCCAGCATCGCCCGTTTCACCGGCAGACCCCAGTGATAGCCGCCCAAACCGCCGCTTTTGCGCAGCGCGCGGTGACAGGGGATCAGCCAACTCACCGGATTGCGCCCCACCGCCGTGCCTACGGCGCGCACGGCACGGGGGCTGCCGACGGTCTGCGCAATTTCGGAATAGGTGGTCACCTGCCCCGACGGGATGCTCAACAGCGCCTCCCAAACCTTGATCTGAAACGGCGCACCGATGAGATAGAGCGGTGCCTTCGCTTCGGGGTCTTTTTGCATCCCAAACGCGGTATCGACCCATGGGCGCAGCCGGTCGGGTGCTTCGACGAACTCAGCCAGCGGCCACCGGCTGCAAAGGTCCTCCATCGCTGCGTCCTCTCCTACTTCCGACGACAACGCCAAGCCGCAGATGCCTTTGTCGGTGCCCATCACCAGTGTCGGGCCAAAGGGGCTGTCAAACCACCCCCAATAGATCGTCAGCCCTGCGCCTTTGCGGGCGAACTCACCGGGGCTCATCGCCTCCCAGCGCAGGAACAAGTCATGCAACCGCCCGCTGCCTGATAGCCCCAACTCATGTGCCGCCGCCAATGTGGTGAAGTGATCGCGCAGCATGACCTTGGCCTGATCCAGCATCAGATATTGCTGGTAGCGCTTGGGCGATACCCCCACCCAGCGCGAGAACAGCCGCTGGAAATGCGCGGCGGACATGCCCATTTCCCCGGCGATCCAGTCCAGTTGCTTGGGGTCTTCGGCCTCGTCGATCAGGGCGATGGCGCGGCGCATCACTTGATAGTGGTAACCCTGATCTTCGGGCGCGGGGGATATCTGTGCGATCTGTGTCATGCCCCTAGATTAGCCACGCCCCTGCCCCCGCGCGACCCATTTCTTGCGCCAATGTATCGCAGCCCGCCCCCGCTTGCCCTGCCGCGTCATTCATCGCATACCCAGAGCCATGGCCCGCCAACTTGATTATCATACCATCCGCGAGACCTTCGCACGCTTCCAACAGGCAGAGCCTGAGCCCGAGGGCGAGTTGGAGCATGTGAACGTCTATACGCTGGTTGTCGCCGTGGCGTTGAGCGCGCAATCGACCGATGCGGGCGTCAACAAAGCCACGCGCGAGCTTTTCAAAATCGCCGACACCCCGCAGAAGATGCTGGATCTGGGGGTTGAGGGGCTAATTGAGCATATCAAGACCATCGGCCTCTACCGTCAGAAAGCCAAGAACGTCATCAAACTGAGCCAAATCCTCGTCGACGATTACGACGGCGAGGTGCCGAACTCTCGCGCGGCGCTGCAATCGCTGCCGGGGGTGGGGCGCAAAACGGCGAATGTGGTACTCAATATGTGGTGGGGCCAGCCCGCGCAGGCGGTGGACACGCATATCTTCCGCGTTGGCAACCGCACCGGCATCGCACCGGGCAAGACGGTCGACACAGTCGAGCGCGCCATCGAAGACAACATCCCCGCTGATTTCCAGCGCCATGCCCATCACTGGCTGATCCTGCATGGCCGCTATCATTGCAAGGCACGCAAACCGCTGTGCCGCACCTGTATCATCCGTGACCTGTGCCAATACGAGGACAAGACAGAATGACCCAATACGAAGTGGTTGGCATCGGCAACGCCGTCGTCGACGTGATCTCCCATGCTGATGACACTTTCCTTGCCGAGAACGGCATCGAAAAAGGCATCATGCAGTTGACCGAACGTGACCGCGCCGAAGATCTCTATACCGCGATGCAAGACCGGGTGCAGACGCCGGGCGGCTCGGTCGCGAATACCGTCGCAGGCGCGGGCGCGCTGGGCCTCAAGACCGCCTTCATCGGCCGGGTGCGCGATGATGAGTTGGGCCAATTCTATGCCAAGGCGATGACCGATATCGGCATTGATTTCGTCAACGCCCCGGTGACCGAGGGGGAGAACCCCACCTCGCGCTGCATGATCTTCGTCACCCCGGATGGGGAGCGGTCGCTGAACACCTATCTCGGCATCTCGACCGGGCTAACCTCGGCCGATGTGCCGCAGGCGGTGACGGAGAAGGCCAAGCTGATGTTCCTTGAGGGCTACCTTTTTGACCATAACGCCGGAAAAACCGCCTTTCGCGAGGCCGCGCGCGCGGCGACGGCGGGTGGCGGCATGGCGGGCATCGCCATCTCCGACCCCTTCTGCGTGGAGCGTCACCGCGACGACTTCCTCGCGCTGATCGAAAACGATCTGGGCTATGTCATCGGCAACGAAGCCGAGATTCGCGCCCTTTGGGAGACCGACGACACCGAAGCCGCACTGGCCAAAACCGCCGAGATTTGCCCGCTGGTGGTCTGCACCCGGTCGGGCGACGGGGTCACGCTGGTGCGGGGCGAGGAACGTGTCGACGTGCCGGTCGAAAAGGTCGTGCCGGTGGATGCCACGGGCGCAGGCGACCAATTCGCGGCGGGCTTCCTCTATGGTCTCGCCACGAGCCGCGATCTGGAGACCTGTGGCCGCATGGGCAACATCTGCGCAGGCGAGGTGATCCGCCACATCGGCCCCCGCCCCCAGACTGACATCATGGCCCTGTTCAAGGCCGAAGGGCTGGTTTGATGATTGAAAGCGGCTTTCACGATGTTCCCCCCGGCAAACTTGCGGTGGTGGTGACCCATTTGGAAATGGACGCCAAACCCAGCCTGCGGGAGGTCCCCCTGCCCGAGGGTGTGACCTTTCAAAGGATCACCCCGACGCTCGACTGGTTTCGCGACATTTTCCGGCGCGTCGGGATGGATTGGCTCTGGTACGGGCGGCTCAAGCTGGATGACGCAGCTCTCACCGCGGTGCTGCAAGACCCGGCGCGGGCCTTCTATACGCTGACCCGTGATGGCAAGGACGAGGCGCTGCTAGAGCTGAACTTCCCCGAAGATGGCACCTGCGAACTGGCCTATTTCGGGCTGACTTCGGCGCTGATTGGCAGTGGATCAGGGCGGTATCTGATGAACCAAGCGATCACCCTGGCCTGGGAACAGCCGATCACCCGGCTGCACCTGCACACCTGCACTAACGACAGCCCCCAGGCGCTTGGGTTTTATGTGCGCTCAGGCTTCACCCCCGTTCGCCGTCAGGTCGAGATCGACGACGATCCGCGCCTGACCGGCCTGCTGCCGCGCGATGCGGCGCCGCAAGTGCCGCTGATCGAAGGGTAGGAAAAGCGAAGGGTAAAACTACCGCCGGATCACCGAACCGGCGTGCACTCCGCCCCTTGGAAACAGGCGATCACCTTGTCGACCATCGCAGGCTTCGGCGAACCAAAGAGGTCGCCCCCACAGGGATTGCTTTCCAGCGCAAAGGCCCCATCCGGTTTGCGTTCGAGAAAGGCCAGAACGTCCCCTTCCTCGGCAGAGCCGCACCACGGGCCGAAACACAGGACGTTGAGCATCAACGGCTGGTCAAAGGGCACGTCAAAGCCCCCTTCCGACAACGCCTTGCCGCTGATTTGCGCCCGGAGCGGCGTCTCTTCGGGCGGGTTGCTCCCGACTTTGCCGGTCTTTGGCAAGGCGGCGGCGTCAAAGGTCAGACGCCCCTGCACCACGACATAGCTCTCTTCGGCCTTGGCCGCGCGCTGATAGGTCGCCTCGACTGAATGGGGCAGACAACTGAGCGCAAGCGCGGGCAGCGGGGCCAAGGTGGCGAGGGCGCAGGCGATGATCCGTGTCATAACTTCTCCTCAAACTCTTCAAGAACTGCCGTGTATACCGCGCGTTTGAACGGCACGATATTCGCGACCAGTTGATCTGCGGGCATCCAACGCCATTCCGAGAATTCAGGTTCGGCCGTCTGGATATTGACCTGATCGTCCTGCCCCAGAAAACGCATGAGGAACCATTTTTGTTCCTGCCCCCGGTAGCGGCCTTTCCAGATGTTGGGCACCAGTTCATGCGGCAGATCATAGGGCAGCCAACGGGAAGTCTCGGCCTCGATCCGCACCAGATCGCGGGGGATGCCGGTCTCTTCCTCCAACTCGCGCAGGGCTGCGTCGGGCGCGGCCTCGCCCTTGTCCACCCCGCCTTGGGGCATCTGCCAAGCGTCCTGATCCCGGTCGCGCCGCTGGCCGACAAAGACCTCGCCCTCGGCATTCACCAGCATCACGCCGACGCAAGGGCGGTAGGGCAGTTTGGCAATCTCTTCGGGGGTCATGAGGGCAGGTCTCCTGAATGGCGTTCACGAGGGAGTTAGCACGACCACGGCGCGGCTCAAAGCGGTCACATTGCGGCTTTGACGTTTCGGCACCGGCATCGTTGACGCCGCGTTTCGCGTGACTTGCCCTGCCGTTTCCGATGGTGTCACAGTGACCCAGCCCACCCAGAAAGGTAAAGCCATGTCCGACTATCCCCACCTGCTTGCCCCGCTCGACCTTGGTTTTACCACGCTGAAGAACCGGTTGCTGATGGGCTCGATGCACACCGGGCTGGAGGAAACCGGCGACTGGAACCGCGTGGCGGAGTTCTATGCGGCACGGGCGCGGGGCGATGTGGGGCTGATGGTCACCGGCGGCATCGGGCCGAACCGCGAAGGTGCCGTGGCCCATGGGGCGGCAATGATGGTCAGCCAGAAGGACGTGGACAACCACAGCATCATCACCCAGCGGGTGCATGAAGCGGGCGGCAAGATCGCCATGCAAATCCTGCACGCGGGCCGCTATGCCTTTACCCCCGAATGCGTGGCTCCAAGCGCGGTGAAATCCCCCATCTCCATGTTCGCGCCCAAGGATCTCGACGAGGAGGGCATCGAGAAACAGATCAGTGACATCGCCGCCTGCGCCCTGCGCGCCCGCGAGGCGGGCTATGATGGGGTAGAGATCATGGGGTCGGAGGGGTATTTCCTGAACCAGTTCCTCGTCACCCATACCAACAAGCGCGAGGACCGCTGGGGCGGATCCTATGAGAACCGCATGCGCCTGCCGCTGGAGGTGGTGCGCCGGGTGCGCGAAACGGTGGGCGATGATTTCATCCTGATCTACCGCCTGTCGATGATCGATCTCATCCCCAATGGCTCAACCTTCGATGAGGTCGTGCAACTGGCCCAAGAGGTCGAGAAAGCGGGCGCTAATATCATTAACACCGGCATCGGCTGGCACGAGGCGCGCATCCCCACGATCGCCACCTCGGTCCCGCGCGCGGCCTTTGCTTGGGTTACGAAAAAGCTGATGGGCAAGGTGGGCATCCCGCTGATCACCTCGAACCGGATCAACACGCCGCAAGTGGCCGAAGAGGTGCTGGCGGAGGGCTGCGCCGATATGGTCAGCCTCGCGCGGCCCATGCTGGCCGATGCCGATTTCCTTGCCAAGGCCAAGGCCGGTCAGGCCGACCAGATCGCCCCTTGCATCGCCTGCAACCAAGCCTGCCTCGACCATACTTTCGGCGGCAAGATCTCTACCTGCCTTGTGAACCCACGCGCCTGCTATGAAACGGAACTGCGGATTGAACCTGTGGCGGCAGCGAAATCTGTGGCCGTCGTAGGCGCTGGCCCTGCTGGCCTGTCCGCCGCAATCACGGCTGCCGAACGCGGGCATAAGGTGACGCTGATCGACCGCGCCGCCGAAATCGGCGGGCAACTTAACCTCGCCAAACAGGTCGCTGGTAAAGAGGAGTTTTGGGGCTTGGTCGATTGGTACCGCACCATGCTCAAGGTCCGCGACGTGACCGTGGAGCTTGAGACCGAAGCCACCGCCGATGCGCTTCGCGGCTTCGACGAGGTCATCATCGCCACCGGCGTTGTGCCGCGTGACCCACAAATTCCGGGGCAAGACGGCGGCAATGTCGTGAGCTACATTGATGTGCTGAACGGCACGGCAAAGGTCGGCCAGCGGGTCGCCGTGATCGGGGCGGGCGGTATCGGCTTTGATGTGTCTGAACACCTTGTCCACGATGGCGAGAGCAGCACGCTGAACCTGCCAGAATGGATGCGCGAATGGGGTGTCACCGATCCGGGCGAGCATCGCAGCGGGCTGGCCCCCGAAGGGCCACAGCCCCCCGCGCCTGCGCGGCAGATCACCATGCTGCAGCGCAAGACCAGCAAACCCGGCAAAGGCTTGGGCAAAACCACGGGCTGGATTCATCGCGCCTCTCTCACTATGCGCAACGTGCAGATGATCGCGGGTGTGAACTACGAAAGTATCGACGAACAGGGGCTGCACATTTCCTTTGGCGAGGCGCGGGAGAACCCCACGCTGATCGAGGCCGACACCATCGTGCTCTGCGCCGGGCAACTCTCTGAGCGCAGTCTTGCCGACACCCTAGAGGCCAGCGGCACCGCCTGTCATGTGATCGGCGGCGCCGATGTGGCGGCAGAGCTTGACGCGAAACGCGCGATCAACCAAGGCACACGTCTGGCTGCAGCCCTCTGACCCTATGCGTTTGAGCGCGTCTTCTAACCCTGTGCGCTGGCGCGCGCCCTTGCACCCGGCGCGCGCAACCCGCTAAATCACCTGACCGCTTTTGCCAGCCAATAGGTGACCATGCCCCTCTGCGTCTTTGACATATCTGATGACGGCACCACCACGGTGCCCGAAGACACCCTGCTGACCGGGCCTGCGCGCTACCGTTGGTGGCATTTCGACATGGCCGATCCCGCGCTGGCGCCATGGCTGGCAGAACACCTGCCCGAGATCCCGGCAGGCGCATTGCTGCAACCCGAAACGCGCCCGCGCTGCGATGAGTATGAGGACGGTCTGATCCTCAATCTGCGTGGCATCAACCTGAACGAAGGGCAGCAGGCCGACCAGATGGTCTCGGTCCGGATGTGGGTGACGGATGCGGTGGTGATCACCGTGCGGATGCGCCGGGTCTTTGCCATCGATGAGTTGCGCGCGCTGGCTGCCCAGAGCAATGCCCCGGCCCGGCCTTCGGCCTTCCTCGAAGCGCTGGTCTCAAGGTTGACCGCACGGGTGCAGATCGAAGTGGCGCGGTTGGCGGACCGCACGGCTTTCTATGAAACCGACCTCGAAGATCTCAGCACCCCGCCGCCGAAAGACTTGCCCGTCACCCGCCGCAGCACGATCAAACTCGAACGCTACCTGGCCCCGCAGCGCAGCGCGTTGGAGCGGTTGGCGGACCTAGACCTGCCGTTGGTCCCGGATGTCGATTCGATGAAGCTGCGCGAGTTGGCCAACCGCACCGCCATCGTGGTGGAGGAACTGGACGCCCTGCAAGAACGCATTGTCACGGTACAGGACGAACACGACAACCAAGTCGCCCAACGCCAAGCGCGCCATGGCTATGTGCTGTCGATCGCCGCCGCCGTGTTCCTGCCGCTGGGGTTTCTGACCGGGCTTTTCGGCGTGAACGTTGGTGGGATGCCCGGCGTGGACGATCCGCGTGCCTTTGCGGTCCTTTGCCTTGCCATGGTGGGCCTCGCCGCGCTCATGCTTGCGGTTCTGAAATGGCTGCGCTGGCTGTAAGCCCCTCGGAAACGGATTGTTCTGCCGTTTCCATGCCATGAACGATCCCCGCAAAGACCACGGGACTGTCTTGCCTCTGCCCCGATCCTGCCTGAATTGCCGCCCATACCTGAGGGCAACAAGATCAATGTGAAGGGACAGGCAATGGACCGCCTTACGGAAATGGAAGCGTTTGCCACAGTGGTGGATCAAGGCGGCTTTACAGATGCTGCCAAGAAGATGGGGATCTCGAAATCCGCCGTCTCAAAGCATGTATCCTCACTTGAGGCCCGCTTGGGGGCGCGGTTGCTTAACCGTACCACCCGCCGCGTGTCGCCCACGGAGATCGGGCTGGCCTATTACGACCGTGCCCGCCGCGTGCTGAACGACGCAGGCGAAGCCGATGCGCTGGTCACCTCAATGCAATCGGCGCCCTCAGGGCTGTTGCGGATATCGGTGGCGACGGACTTTGGCGTGAATCATCTGTCACCTGCGCTGTCGGAGTTCTTGCAGGACTTCCCCGACATCACGGTGAACATGGTCCTGAACAACCGCTACGTTGAGCTAATCTCGGAAGGGTTCGACATGGCCGTGCGCATCGGAGAGTTGGAGGACAGCACCCTGCGCGCGCGCAAGCTGACCGAGACGACCAAACGCATGATCGCCAGCCCGAAATATTTCGAGCAGTACGGGCGGCCGGAAAAGATCGACGATCTGAACAATCACAAGCTGCTGCATTACTCGAACCAGTCGTCGGGGAATGTGTGGAAACTGACCGCACCTTCGGGTGAAAAGCGGCAGGTCCGCACGGCGGGCTGGCTGTCGGTCAATGACGGGCAGAGCCTTTTGAACGCCGCGATTTCGGGACTGGGGATCGCTTATCTGCCGAGCTTTCTTTACGCCGATGCGATGGAGAAAGGGTTGGTCGAGGATGCCATCCCCGAACTGCCGCTGGAGACGCAGGGCATTTACGCCGTCTATCCTCCGGGCCGGTTCACCCAGCCCAAGGTGCGGGCGTTCATCGACTTCCTCGTGCATGAGTTTGCCGAGAAGGGGCCGACGGACTGGTAAACACACTCGGCCCGGAATCAAGCCGCAGGCGCCGGGCCATCGCCTGCCCGCCCGGACGGGTAGGCGATTTAGTACGGCTGGGTGGGACTTGGCAAACGCGCATCATGGTTGAGCCATAAAGTGGCAGCGACCTGCCGTGGATCGCCGACCCACGGGCAGGCGCTGGCCCTCTCCACAAGACCACCTTTCCTCTCCCCCACCAGCACGCTATCTCTCCCGCCATGAGCAATATGCGCGAAACCTATGCCCGGCTTGTCGCCGAGGGCAAGCTACAGGCCGACCCGGCCCAAGAAACCGTCATGGCGGAGTTTGACCGCATCCGCGATGCGCTGGCCCACCCGCCGAAGAAAAGCTTCTTTCGCAAGGCGCCCGAACCGCCCAAGGGGCTGTACCTCTGGGGTGGCGTGGGGCGCGGCAAATCCATGCTGATGGACATGTTCGTGGCGCATCTGCCCGACGTGCCCGCGCGCCGGGTGCATTTCCACGCCTTCATGCAGGAAATCCACAACGCCATGCATGAGGTCCGCAAGACCGGCGTGGATGACGCCATCGCGCCCGTTGCCCGCGATGTGGCCGACAGCGTGCGCCTGCTCGCTTTCGACGAGATGCAGATCACCGACATCACCGACGCGATGATCGTGGGCCGCCTGTTCGAGGCGCTTTTTGCCGCCGGGGTCGTGGTCGTCACCACCTCCAACCGCCTGCCCGATGACCTGTATAAAAACGGCATCAACCGCGAGGTGTTTGTCCCTTTCATCGACCTCATCAAAGAGCGCATGGTGGTGCATGAACTTGCCAGCCCGACCGACTACCGCCAAGATCGGCTGGCCGGGTCGCAGGTCTATTTCACCCCCGTCAACGCCGAGAGCCGCGCCGCGATGGATGCGGTTTGGGACGATCTAGCAGGCACACAGGGCGAGCCGCTGACCCTCCACGTCAAGGGCCGCGAAGTGGTGATCCCGGCCTTTCACAACGGCATGGCCCGCGCCGGTTTCCACGCGCTTTGCGGGCAGCCCTTGGGGGCCGCGGATTACCTCGCGCTGGCGCAGGCCGTGCGGGTGCTACTGCTGGACAACATCCCCACCCTCGGCCGCTCGAACTTTAACGAGGCCAAGCGCTTTGTCACGCTGATCGACGCGCTTTATGAGGCCAAGGTGCGGCTGATCTGCTCTGCCGCCGCCGCGCCGGAAATGCTCTATCTCGAAGGCGAAGGCACCTTTGAGTTCGAGCGCACAGCCTCCCGACTGCGCGAAATGCAGGGGGAAGATTGGGGGCGCTGACCGCCCCCTGCCGCCAAATCAGGAATCACTGACCGGCTGCATATGCAGGTCATTGCCCTGCAAAATCGGGTGATAAGGCCGCTCGACTTCATAAAGCCACCACAGGCCGCCTGCGATGATGGCGACACCTATGGCCATGAAGATAAATTGATATTTCCGTGCATCGTCCTGATCGTGACGCGCGGACTGGCTGAAATTGCGCATGGGGACACCTCGGTCAAATTCGAAAGGGGAGACTTCCTAAGACCAAGATACACCACATCTGCAGTTCGCAGCAGCGGTACACCCAAATATGGTTAACTAGACGTTTTCACGCAACACGCTACCGGCAAGGTAGAGTGAGCCGCAGATCAGCACACGCGCATGGGGTTCGCGGGCGATGATCGCCTTGAGCGCCGCGGTGACATTCTCGGCCTCGGCGGTCTCGAACCCGACATCGCGCGCCGCATTGGCCGTCGCCTCGGCAGGTAGGGTCGCCGCCTCGCCGGGGATCGACACGGCGGTCAGACTTGCCGCTTCTGCCGCCAAGGGGCGCAAGTATCCGGCGATATCCTTGGTGTTCAACATGCCGCAGATTAGATGCGTCGGGCGTTTCGGCAAGGCGGCCAACGTCGCGACCAGCGCCACGCCTGCGGCGGGGTTGTGCCCGCCGTCCAGCCAAAGCTCACCCTCGGGCGCCATGCGGGCCAGCGGCCCCTCTGACAGCCGCTGCATCCGCGCGGGCCACTGCGCCTGCGTCACTGCAGCCTCGCAAGCCTCTGCATCAATCCCAAGCTGGCGCAGCGCCGCCAGCGCGGCCCCCGCGTTCATGATCTGATGGTCACCAGGCAGATTGGGGCGCGGCAGATCAAGCAAGCCACGCTCATCTTGATAGACCATGCGCCCCGCTTCGGGCGCGACATGCCATTGCTGGCCATAGGCCAAAAGCGGCGCGCCCAGTTTCGCGGCGCGGTTTTCGATCACCTCAAGCGCGGCGTCTTGCTGCGGGCCGACCACACAGGGCACAAGACGCTTGATGATGCCAGCCTTCTCGCCCGCGATTTCGGCCAGCGTTTCGCCCAAATACTGCTGATGATCGACCGACACCGGGGTGATCACGGTCAGCGCCGGGTCGATCACATTTGTCGCATCCAAGCGCCCGCCTAGCCCCACCTCCAGCAGCGTGTAATCGGCTCTGCTGCGCGAAAAAGCGAGGATGGCGGCGCAGGTGGTGATCTCGAAATAGGTGATCTCTTCGCCACCGTTGGCGGCGTGGCATTCATCCAACACGGCCGCCAGATCGGGTTCTGAGATCAGCTGCCCTGCAACGCGAATACGCTCATGAAACCGCGCCAGATGGGGTGAGGTATAGGCGTGCACCGTCTTGCCCGCCGCCTCTAGCCCCGCGCGAATCATCGCTTGGGTCGACCCTTTGCCATTGGTGCCCGCGATGTGGATCACCGGCGGCAGGCCGTTTTGGGGGTTGCCCAAAGCGTCAAGCAGCCGCCACATCCGGTCGAGCGTCAGATCGATGATTTTGGGATGCAGCGCCATCATCCGTTCAAGGATGACATCCGATGAAGGCGTGCTCATTTCTTCTTAGGCGTATCGGCGGGCAACTCCGCTGCGGCCTGAACGGCGGCGGCGGCCTCGGCCACCTCCACTTCCTCTGGCGCGGGCAGGTCACCGCGCACGGCGGGCGGCAGGCCCATCAGCATGCGGGTAATGGTGATCAATTCATCACGCATCTCGGTCCGTTTGGTCACCCGGTCGAGCATCCCATGGTCGAGCAGATATTCCGCCCGCTGAAAGCCCTCGGGCAGTTTCTCACGGATGGTCTGTTCGATTACGCGCGGCCCGGCAAAGCAGATCAGCGCGTTCGGCTCGGCAATCTGCACGTCGCCCAACATCGCATAGGAGGCGGTGACGCCGCCGGTGGTGGGATGGGTCAACACGACGATATAGGGCAGGCCCGCCTCTTTCAGCATCTGCACGGCGACCGTGGTGCGCGGCATCTGCATCAGGCTCAGGATACCTTCTTGCATCCGCGCGCCACCGGCGGCGGAGAACAGCACCAGAGGGCGCTTCAGCTTCACGGCTTCTTCAGCGGCGGCAATGATCGCATTGCCCACATACATGCCCATGGAACCGCCCATGAACGAAAAATCCTGCGCACAGGACACAATCGGCGTGCGGCCAATCTCACCCGTGACCACGAGCATGGCTTCATGCTCACCCGTCTGCTTTTGCGCGGCCTTCATCCGGTCGGGATAGCGTTTCTGATCCTTGAAATGCAGCGGGTCGGGCGTGGGTGCAGGGACCTTCACCTCGGTAAAGATGCCCCCGTCGAACAGCGCCTTGAACCGCTCACGCGGGCTGATGTGCATGTGGTGGCCGCAGTTAGTGCAGACGTTTAGATTGTCCGCCAACTCGCGGTGAAACAGCATGGTGCCGCATTCGTTACACTTGGTCCACAGGTTGTCCGGCGTCTCGCGGCGCGAGAAGATCGAGTTGATACGCGGACGGACGTAGTTTGTGATCCAGTTCATTGGCAGGCCTCTGCTGTGGTTCCGTTCCAGATAATCCCCGCATGGGGAAATTGCAATCAGCGGCGTATCGCCAGCCTTGCCGCGAGCCACGACACCAACATCAACGCGAAATCCACCGGCAACCAAGTCCGCAACGCCGCCGCGTCATCCATCGAAAACGGCGTCAGATAAAGCGCCAGCCCCGAGAGATCATCCGGCAGAGAGATAATGAGAATGGCCGAGACATTGTTCCACAGATGCACCGCGATGGCGGGCCCAAGCGAGCCGGAGCGCGCGGTGAGGTCCGCCATCAATATGCCGAAAACCCCAGCCCAGAGCGCTACCATCAGCGCATTCTCCCCTGCCTCGGCAGGCAAGTAGTGACCAAGCGCGAACAGCGCCGAGGGCAGGACCATCCAGATCAGCGGCGAGCGAAACCGTGCCGCCAGTTGCTGCTGCACATAGCCGCGAAAGACGATCTCTTCGGCGCTGACCTGCACCAACACCGCCAGCAGCGACAGGGGCAAAAGCAGCAGCCAGCGGCCAAGCGGCAGGTTCGGCGTCAGTTCGCCGCCCATGTCCCACGGCGGCAGGACCAGCAGCACCGCCCCAAGGGCCAGCATAGCAAGGGACACCGCGCGAAAACTCGGCCAAAGCCGCCCCGGCACGCCCAGCAAGCTGCCCGCGCTGCGCCGGTGTACGACCCGCACAGTCACACCGACCGCCATCGCCATGGTCCCAAAACTGAACAGCAGCAGATACATGGCCTGCGGCGTGGCCCCTTCAAGCAGGTTGCCATGCAGCGATGCCGCCGCCGTGCCTGCCAGCGCATAGACCGTCTGAAAATAAAGCTCGTTCAGCGCAACATAGGCCACCACCGCCACGAACAACCCCAAGAAAAACCGCCAAAGCGCCGATGAGGCGCGCGCGGGCGCGACAAACTCCGCATGCGCGTTGTAATCAGGCCGCCACGTCATAGGAGGCGCAGGTCAGATCGGGGGTGGTTGTTGCAGAGCATATGCCGGACTTTCACGCTTGCGGGCGGTTCCAACCGACCGCGTCAGAAGGTCAGAACCTATGCCCTAACACGCTGCGATACAACAGTTCCCCCACCTCATACGCGCCAAAGCCTTGCAGCACCGCCCCTGCCCCTCTATTCCGTTCAAGACGTTTCAAGGAGCCCACCGATGTCCACCACGCCCCGCTTCGACAAATCCCGGCTGCCCAGCCGCCACGTGACCGAAGGCCCGGCCCGCGCGCCGCACCGGTCTTACTACTATGCCATGGGCATGACCGAAGAAGAGATTCACCAGCCGCTGGTGGGCGTCGCCACCTGCTGGAACGAAGCTGCCCCCTGTAACATCGCGCTGAACCGTCAGGCGCAGGCTGTAAAAGTTGGCGTGCATTCCGAACAGGGCACCCCGCGCGAATTCACCACCATCACCGTCACCGATGGCATCGCCATGGGCCATGAGGGCATGCGTTCCTCGCTGGCCTCGCGCGAAGCAATTGCCGACACGGTAGAGCTGACCATGCGCGGCCACTGCTATGACGCCATCGTGGGTCTGGCGGGCTGTGACAAATCCCTGCCGGGAATGATGATGGCCATGCTGCGCCTCAACGTGCCGTCGGTCTTCCTTTATGGTGGGTCGATCCTGCCGGGCAAAGCACCTGCCGGGGCCGATGTGCCCGAAGATTTCGCCAGCCGCGATTTGACCGTGCAGGACATGTTCGAAGCCGTGGGCCGCTTCCAAAACGGCACCATGTCGCAGGCCGCTTTGGACGTGCTTGAGCGCGTGGCTTGCCCATCGGCGGGTGCTTGCGGCGGCCAGTTCACCGCAAACACCATGGCCTGCGTGTCAGAGGCCATTGGCCTCGCGCTGCCGAACTCGTCGGGCATGCCCGCTCCCTATGAGAGCCGTGACGCCTATGCCGAAGCCTCGGGGGCGGCGGTCATGAACTTGATCGAAAAGAACATCCGCGCGCGCGACATCTGCACCCGCGAAGCCTTTGAAAACGCAGCGCGCATTGTGGCCTGCACCGGCGGCTCGACCAACGCCGGTCTGCACCTGCCCGCCATGGCCCATGAAGCCGGGATCGAGTTCTACCTCGAAGACGTCTGCGAAATCTTCCGCGACACGCCCTATTTCGTCGACATGAAACCGGGCGGTCAGTACGTGGCAAAAGACCTCTATGACGCGGGCGGCGTGCCGGTGGTGATGAAGGAGCTGCGCAAGGCGGGCCTGTTGCACACCGACTGCCTGACCGCCACGGGCCGTTCCATCGGCGAGGAGTTGGACCGCATCGACCGCGAGGCCGACGGCAAGGTGATCCACTCGGTTGCCAACCCAATCAGCAAAACCGGCGGCGTTGTCGGCCTCAAAGGCAATCTCGCCCCCGAAGGCGCTATCGTGAAAATCGCGGGCATGTCGGAAGAAGACATCGTCTTCACCGGCCCGGCGCTGGTGTTCGAATGCGAGCAGGACGCCTTTGAAGCCGTGCAAAACCGCGCCTATTCCGAAGGCGACGTTTTCGTGATCCGCAACGAAGGCCCCGCAGGCGGCCCCGGCATGCGCGAGATGCTGGCGACCACGGCAGCACTTTCGGGTCAAGGCATGGGCAAGAAGGTGGCTCTGATCACCGATGGCCGCTTCTCGGGCGCGACACGTGGTTTCTGCGTGGGTCACGTTGGGCCAGAAGCCGCACACGGCGGGCCGATTGCGCTGCTGAAAAACGGCGACATGATCACCCTTGATGCCATCACCGGCAGCATCAGCGTCGATCTGAGCGAGGATGAACTAGCCGAGCGCCGCAAAGGCTGGTCTGGCCCCCGTGCGACGAACTACCAAAGCGGCGCGCTGTGGAAATATGCCAAGCTCGTTGGCCCCACCTACCTTGGTGCCGTGACACATCCGGGCGCTCAGGCCGAGACCCATGATTACATGGACCTCTAAACGCCCTCTTGCGGCACTTGCTATGCTCACCCTGTCCGCCTGCGAAGGCGGTCAGGGTTTTTCCTTTGGCGGCAGTACCGGCGCGCCCGACAAACCCCTGCGGCAAACGGCGCTGGCCGGGGGCGCGGTGCAGGTGGTGCCCCCGCAGGGCTATTGCATCGACCCCAAAAGCCTCAAACGCCGCTTTGCCCTGATGGCGCGCTGCGATGCGCTTGGCCTGCCGGAGGTCGTCACCGCCGCGCCGCGTGGCATCCTAACGCTGGCGCTGATCGAGGCCGAGGCGGAGGCCCCTCTGCCCACCCCGCAACAGGTCGCCGAGGCCACTGGCCTGAGCCAGCTGCAAGAGGCCGGCAGCATTGAAGGCGCAACGATTTTTGTGGCCCAAGGGCCGGTGCCCGCCGAGGGCATGTCGCCCCGCCACTGGCGCGGCATGGCACGGATCGGCGGCCATGTCGCCAGCGTCACCCTCTACGGCGCACCGCAAAGCCGCGCCATTTCCGAAGAGGGCCGCGCACTGGTCGCAGACCTGATCCGACAAAGCCGCAGCAAAAGCGCGAAGGTTGCCGCCGCTGGCAGCTGACCCGCCCGTTGTTTCCAAATTGGCAACACTGCCCGCCCCCGGAAACAATCACGGGGGCTATTCATTTGAACGAAATGCCCGCCTTGCATAGACTGCGACAAAACGAGAGGCGCAGGTTCATGGTCAACTTCCCCAGCGGCTATCTGGAGAGCAAGCTCTATGCCCGCGCGCTGCAACGTTGGGCCGATACGGCCCGCAAGGCCGCCACGGTCGATCTTGCCACCCTGCGCCGCCAACGCAGCCGCGCCCGGCTGCTGCGCGCCCAACTGGATCGTCTTATTCACCGCGCAGAAGACCGCCTCGCCCTGCCCGCGATCGGCGCCAGCGGCTTTCCGAAACCGCATAACGCCGATTGGGCATGGCGACCCGAACTTTGGCGCGGCCCGCTTGCCACGCCGGGGATGTCGTCGGTCGAAACCAAATCCACACTGGGCGAGGAAGTGACCCTATTCCACGATTGCGCGCAATCGGAACTGACCCTGCGCCAGTTGCGCAACCTGCGCGAGGCCGATTTGGCCCCCTATGGGCTGCAACTCGATGTCTTCAAATTTGATGGGTCTTTCCTGTCGCTGGTGATTAACCTGCCCACCGACGCCATCACCGGATTGAAACGCCGCCACCTGATCCGCATGGATACGATCGTGCAATTAGAACACCCGCTTGAGATCTTTGCCCGGCTCAACATCCGCCATGGTCCGAACACTGAACAGATCGTCCGCGAACTGCCCATTGGTCAGGAAAATATCAGCGTCGAATTTGATCTGGCCTATAGCAACCTCAACGAAAAGCGGATCGAGGCGGCATGGATCGACCTGATCTTTGAGGGGCCGGACATGAACCAATTCGTCCTGCGCGACCTCACTTTCTCGCGCCGCCCCCGCGCCCAGATCTAGGACCCCGTCATGAGCCACTTTGACCTGACCAAGACTGTATTGCGCCAAGGCATCTGGCACGGCGTGCTGACCGGCAGGAACGGCACCGACGCCCCGCAGATCAGCGTGACGCATGAAGGCAAAGAGGTGGCAGAGGTGACGCTGGAAGCCGAAGGGACCGAGGGGCACTGGCACCTCTCCTTCGCCCTCCCACCCGAGGCGATTGCCGATGGGGTGCAGACCCTCGTTATCACCGAAAAGACCGGCGGGGCGCTCTTGGGTCATGTGACCCTGATCGCGGATGAAGCGCTTGGCGATGACATTCGGGCCGAGATGGACCTGCTGCGCGCCGAACTCGACATGCTCAAACGCGCCTTTCGGCGGCATTGCCGCGAAACGGGGTAAGGCGGGCACCGCCCCGCGCTGCAATCGGCGCCGCGCGCTCTAGGTCGCGCCCCGCCCCACCGCTAACAGGCCGGCCCCAAACAAAAAGCCCCGCTGTCGCCAGCGGGGCTTTTTGCATCTTGTTTACGATATTTTACTCGTTCGGGCCCAAAGCAGACAGACCCTTGAGGATGTCGATGGCATAGGCCAGTTGGTAATCCTCTTCACGCAGCTCAGCCGCCTTGCGGGCCTTTTCGCGATCATCTTCGATCTGTTTGATCTGATCGTCGGTCAGGCTGTCATTGTTCAACCGCCCGCGCAGATCGGCTTCGGAGCGGAGGGGGCGTGCCGATAATGCCTCATCCTCCTCGGTCTCCGGTGCGGCTGGGGGCTGGGCCACAACGATGTCAGGCGACACGCCAAGCGCTTGGATCGACCGGCCCGAAGGCGTGTAGTAGCGCGCCGTGGTCAGGCGCATGGCCCCGTCGCCGCGCAGTGGCATGACGGTCTGAACCGACCCTTTGCCGAAACTCTTGGTGCCGATGACGATGGCGCGGCGGTGGTCCTGCAAGGCCCCCGCGACGATTTCCGAGGCCGAGGCAGAGCCGCCGTTGATCAACACCACAATCGGTTTGCCCATCGCCAGATCACCCGGCGTGGCATTCACCCGGTCACCATCTTCGATGTCGCGGCCACGGGTGCTGACGATTTCCCCTTCTTCGAGGAAGGCATCCGACACGGCAATCGCCTGATTGAGCAAACCGCCGGGGTTGTTGCGCATATCAATGACGATGCCGTTGATATTCTCCATGCCACCCGCGTCTTCGATCTGCTGCTCCAGACCTTCTTTCATCTTGGGATAGGTCTGCTCGTTGAACGTTGTCAGACGCAGCACGGCGGTGTTGCCCACGGTCCGGGCGCGCACGGCGGTCAGCTGGATTGTGTCGCGTACGATGGAAACGTCGAAGGGCTCTGGCTCCCCTTCGCGCACCACGGTGATGAGGATCTCTGACCCCACCGGCCCGCGCATCATCTCGACCGCGTCGTCGAGGCCAAGACCCAACAGGCTTTCGCCATCGACATGGGTGATGAAATCCCCCGCCTCAATCCCGGCCTCAGCAGCAGGGGTGCCATCAATGGGCGAGACGACTTTGACGAAACCCTCTTCTTGGGTAACCTCGATGCCCAAACCCCCGAATTCGCCGCGCGTCTGCTCGCGCATCTTTTCGGCGTCCTTGGGCGACAGGTACGACGAATGCGGGTCAAGCGAGGTCAGCATACCGTTGATGGCGGCTTCGATCAGGTCACCGGGTTCGACATCTTCGACATATTGCGCACGGATGCGTTCGAAAATATCGCCAAAGAGGTCGAGCTGTTCATAGACGTTTGTCGTCTTCTCAGCCTCTTGCGCCAACAGCGGTCCGGCGATCTGAGTGGTTGCCACCACCCCCGCGACCGTGCCTGCAACGGCTGCCATCACGAATTTCTTCATCTGCTATCCATCCTTGTCGGTGCGGAACCAGTCTGCCGGATCCTGAGGTGTGTTGTCTTGCCTGACTTCTATATAGAGCGTTTCTGTCCGGTCAGTGCCAGTGCCTTCACCAATTGGTGACATCTGGGAACTTGTGCCGCTTTCCGGCCCGCCCATCAACCCGATGGGCGTGCCACCGGCAATCACCTGCCCGGCTTGGCCGTAAACGATATCCAGCCCCGCCAACACAAACAGCGTGTCAACCTGCGGCTCAAGGATCACGACATTGCCCAAATCCAGCAACGGACCGACGTACCGGATCGTCGACGCCGCGGGGCTGGTAACGATGGCGCGGGGGCGGGTGGCAAGGATCATGCCGGGCCGTGTGACCCCAGCCGAGTCCGTCTCTCCCGCCTTGCGCAGCACCAAGCCTTGGGCGGGCAAGGGCAGCTCGCCCACCTGACCGTCAAGGTTCACCGGGGCGGGTTCTTCCGCGCCGGTGGTGATTTCGGACAGGCCACTGGCAAAGCCATCCAATGTCTCGGTCGAGGCAATCAGGATCGCGGTGCGCACCGGGTCTTCGGTAAAGCGCGTCGGCAGATCGGTACGGTTGGCCATCGCCTGATTGAGCGCGGTGCGGGCGCGCTGCACTTCGGTCAGCCCCTCTTGCAACCGCTGTGCCGCATCGGTCTGCAAGGCACGCAGGGTTTTGATGTCTTCGTAGTCTTGGCGCAGCGCATCGGCGCGGGCGTTGAGCGCGGGCGTCAATTCCGCCAGCAACATCCCGGCACGCGCAGTGCCCATCGGGCCATCGGGATGCAGCAGCACCACGGGCGATGGATCGCCCCCAATGCTTTGCAAGACACCAAGAAACTGCGCCACCTCCCCCTCACGCGCCTGAAGTTTGCGGCTTAGCTGCGCCTCGTTGATGGCCGCCTGCCGCAGCCCGGCGCGCATCGCCGCCAAACCGGCCTCGAACGCTTGAATGGTCTCGGTCAACGCCTGCACCCGGTCGCGCGCGCCATCGGCTTGATCAAGTTTGGACGACGCCGTCTCAAGCGCTGCCGACGCAGCACGCGCTTCTGCGGCGGCCTCTTCGGCTTGGGCCTGTGCCATCAAGGGCAAGCAGACGAATAAAAAAGCCGCGGCGAAATGCTTCATGTTAGCAGGCTTTTCCCGGTCATTTCTTTAGGCTGCGGCAGGCCCATCAGTTGCAATATCGTTGGTGCCAGATCGGCCAGCCGCCCGTCACGCAAGGCGGCCCCTTGGGGTGCGCCCACCGCCACCGCTGGCACGGGGTTGAGCGTATGCGCCGTATGCGCGCCGCCGGTCTCAGGGTCGATCATCACTTCGCAATTGCCGTGATCCGCCGTGACGATCATTGCGCCGCCTGCGGCTTCAAGCGCGCTTAGCACCCGGCCCAGCCCCGCATCTACCGCCTCACACGCCGCAATCGCCGCCGCCACATCGCCGGTATGTCCGACCATGTCGGGGTTGGCGTAATTCACCACGATCAAGTCATAGCCCGCCTCGATCGCCTGCACGAACTGATCCGTCACCTCGCCGCAGGACATCTCGGGCTGCATATCATAGGTCGCAACATCGGGCGACTTGGGCATGTTGCGGTCTTCGCCCGTCGCTGGGATTTCGACACCGCCATTAAGGAAAAAGGTCACATGCGGATATTTCTCGGTCTCGGCCAAGCGGAACTGCCGCAGCCCCTGCTGCGCCACCCAATCGCCCAATGTGTTCACGATATCGGGTTTGGGGTACATCGTGCTCATATACGCCGCGTGGTCTTTGGAATACTCCGCCATGCCCATCAGCACGGCCCAGTCGGGGCGCGGGCCAGTGTCATAGGCATCGAATGCAGGTGCTCCGAGGGCCGCCATGATTTCCCGCGCACGGTCAGCACGGAAGTTGAGGCAGAAAAGCCCGTCGCCAGTCGCAGCGCCTTTGTAGCCGTCGATTACCGTTGCGGCGACAAATTCATCGGTTTCGCCGCGGTCATAGGCTGATTGCACGGCCGTGAGGGCGTCTGGCGCTGAGCCACCCTCCCCGCGCAGAATAGCGGCAGAAGCCTTGGCCACGCGGTCCCAACGGGTGTCGCGGTCCAGCGCGAAATAGCGGCCTGTGACGGTGACAATACGCACGCCTTTGGGCAGCGCCTTTTCCAGCGCCGCGAAGTACCCAAGCGCCGAAGAGGGCGCGACATCACGCCCGTCTGTCACCGCATGGATCACCACCGGCACCCCTGCCGCATCAAGCGCACGGGCGGCGGCAACCATGTGATTGAGATGCCCATGCACACCACCGTCCGAGACAACGCCCATCAAATGCGCCGTACCGCCGGTCTCTTGCAGCTTAGTGATAAACGCGCGCAGCCGATCATTCTTGGCAAAACTTCCGTCTTCTATCGCCAGATCAATTTGCCCCAGATCCATCGCCACCACACGGCCCGCACCGATATTGGTATGGCCGACCTCGGAATTGCCCATCTGCCCGCGCGGCAGACCCACGTCGGGACCGTGGGTGATCAATTGCGCGCTTGGACCTGCCTGCATGATGCGATCAAAATTCGGCGTGTTCGCCAGTAGGGGCGCGTTGCCTTCTCGGGTCTCGCTCAGCCCCCAGCCGTCAAGAATGCACAATACCACAGGTTTCGGGACGCTCATCAGACTGTCTGCTCCGGCTAGGTCACTGGTTAGCGTCTTTTACCCCTTGTGGGCTGGCACTTGAACCACTTTGTGCACAAGCCTCCCATTCCCGCGCAGAGCCCTTGCCCCGCGCGCCTGCTTTGGTCATAACGAGTGGCAACTTTCGCCTGAGCCGAGGACCAACTCCATGACCCTGCAAGCGCCCGAAACCCGCATCGTGAACACTTCGCGCGTGGCCTGCGACGGCAGCGAAGGCGCGCTTGGCCACCCGCGCGTCTGGCTGCAAATCCCACAAGACCGCGGTTGGGTCGAATGCGGCTACTGCGATTGCAAATTCGTCCATACGGATTTCGAAGGCAAAGTCTGAGCCTTTCCGGCCCCCATCTGAACTTCTGAACCGACGGCACGAACCTGCCCGCGCGGCGCATTGGCGTCTGGCCGTGGGCCATGCTTCGTGGCAAAAGGGTCGCCAACCCAGCGGAGCATTCCTATGACATTCGGCAAAGGCCACCACCTGCATCTGATCGACGGCTCGGCCTTCATCTTTCGCGCCTATCACGCCCTGCCGCCGCTGACGCGCAAATCCGACGGCATGCCCATCGGCGCCGTGGCTGGGTTTTGCAACATGCTGCACCGCTATGTGGAGGGCAACACCGGCCCCAACGCGCCGACCCATGTCGCCGTAATCTTCGACAAGGGCAGCCACACCTTCCGCAATGACATGTACGACCAGTACAAGGCCAACCGCGAGGCCATGCCCGAAGACCTGCGCCCGCAGATCCCGCTGACCCGCACCGCGACCGAGGCGTTCAACGTCGCTTGCAAAGAGCTCGAGGGCTATGAGGCGGATGACATCATCGCCACACTGGCCGTCCAAGCCCGTGCCGCTGGCGGGCGCTGCACCATCATCAGTTCCGACAAGGATCTGATGCAGCTTGTCGGCGACGGGGTCGAGATGCTGGACGCAATGAAGAACAAGACCATCGACCGCGATGGGGTGTTTGAAAAGTTCGGCGTCTACCCTGACCGCGTCGTGGACGTGCAGGCCCTGGCGGGCGATTCGGTCGATAACGTACCCGGCGCGCCCGGCATCGGCATCAAGACGGCGGCCCTGCTGATCAATGAGTTTGGCGATCTCGATGCGCTTTTGGAGCGCGCCGAAGAGATCAAACAGCCCAAACGCCGCCAGACCCTGATCGACCATGCCGAGCAAATTCGCCTGAGCCGCAGCCTTGTGTTGCTGGATGAGAATACGCCGATCGACTTCACCATCGACGATCTCGAGGTGCGCAACCCCGATGCCGACACCCTGCTCGGCTTCCTGTCTGAGATGGAGTTCCGCACCCTGTCGAAGCGCGTGGCCGAGGTGCTGGGCCGCGAAGCCCCCGCCATCCCCGACGCGCCAGCGCCTGCCATGGCCGACGCACCGCAGGTCGCGGATGTGCCCTTCGACCACAGCAAGTATGAGCAGGTCAGCGACGCCGAAGCGCTGCGCGTTTGGCTCGACCGGATTTATGAGGTCGGCTATGTCGCGGTCGACACCGAAACCACCGGCCTGAACGAGATGACCGCCGAACTGGTCGGTGTGTCGCTGGCGGTTGAAGCCGGGCAGGCCTGCTATATCCCACTGACCCACAAGGCCAGCCGCAGCGATGATCTGTTCGGCTCCGATGACCTCGCACCCGGCCAGATGCCGATTGAGGAAGCGCTGCAACTGCTGACCCCGATGCTGGAGGATCCTGCGATCCTGAAAATCGGGCAGAATATGAAATACGACGGCAAAATCTTTGCCCAACTCGGCATCACCGTAGCACCCATCGACGACACGATGCTGATGTCCTACGCGATGCACGCAGGCCTGCACGGGCATGGGATGGACACGCTCTCGGAACGTTACCTCGGCCACACGCCCCTGCCGATCAAACCGCTACTCGGCAGCGGCAAATCTGCCGTGACCTTTGACAAGGTGCCAATGGAAGACGCGGTGCCCTATGCCGCCGAAGACGCCGATGTCACCCTGCGCCTGTGGAAACTCTTCAAGCCGCAGCTGCACCGCGCCGAAGTGACCAAAGTCTACGAAACGCTTGAGCGCCCGCTGGTGCCCGTGTTGGCCCAGATGGAGCGTTCGGGGATACTCGTCGACCGCGACACGCTCAGCCGGATGTCCAATGCTTTCGCCCAAAAAATGGCGGGGCTAGAGGCTGATATTCACGAGCTGGCCGGAGAGACGTTCAACGTCGGCTCCCCCGCGCAGCTGGGTGAAATCCTGTTTGGCAAGATGGGCCTTGAGGGCGGCAAAAAGGGCAAGACCGGCAAATACTCCACCGGTGCGGATGTGCTGGAGGATCTGGCCACCGAACATGACCTCGCCCGTCGGGTGCTGGACTGGCGGCAGCTGTCCAAGCTGAAGTCGACCTATACCGACGCGCTGCAAGACCATGTAAACGCCGAGACGGGCCGCGTGCACACCTGCTATTCCATCGCCGGGGCGGCGACGGGGCGGCTCGCCTCGACCGATCCGAACCTGCAAAACATCCCGATCCGCTCCGAGGAAGGCCGCCGCATTCGCGAGGCTTTCGTCGCGCCCGAGGGCAAGGTGTTGGTGGCGCTCGATTACAGCCAGATTGAGCTGCGCATCCTCGCGCATATCGCCCAGATCGACGCACTGAAGGAGGCCTTCGAGCGCGGCGATGACATCCACGCCATGACCGCGTCCGAAATGTTTGATGTGCCGATGGACCAGATGACCCCGGAAATTCGCCGCAACGCCAAGGCGATCAACTTCGGTGTGATCTACGGCATCTCCGGCTTTGGCCTCGCGCGCAACCTGCGCATTCCACGGGCCGAGGCGCAGGGCTTTATCGACCGCTATTTCGAACGCTTCCCCGGCATCCGCACCTATATGGACGACACCAAGGCCTTCGCCAAAGAGCACGGGTTTGTGCAGACGCTGTTCGGCCGCAAGATCAACACGCCCAACATCGGCGCCAAGGGGCCGCAGGCAGGTTTTGCCGCCCGCGCCGCGATCAACGCGCCGATTCAAGGCACCGCTGCTGATGTGATCCGCCGCGCCATGGTGCGGATGCCCGAGGCCATCGCCGATCTGCCCGCGACGATGCTGTTGCAGGTGCACGATGAACTGCTGTTCGAAGTGGAAAAAGGGGCCGAAGACGCGCTGATCGCCGCCGCGCGCGAGGTGATGGAGAACGCCAATGATCCGGTGGTGAAGCTTGATGTAAAGCTGATCGTCGATGCCGGCGTCGGTGCCAACTGGGCGGAGGCGCATTGATGGAGCATATAGACCTCCCCGAAGACCTCGCTCAAGCGCTGGAAGAGACCGGCGCACGGGCCGGCTGGGACGGATACAGCGATGAGTTGCGCACCGATGCGCTGGCATGGATCGACGCGGCGCGGACCACGACGGCACGGTCGAAGCGGGTGGATGATGTGGCGCGCTTTGCCGGTAAGGGACTGCCGCCGACACCGTTTCAGTAGGGTGAAATGAAGCACCGGCCCGGAATCAAGCCGCAGGCGCCGGGCCATCGCCTGCCCGCCCCCCGGGTAGGCGATTTGGTGAGGCTGGGCATACCCTTTCGAGCACACATCACGGATGAGCCATAAAGTGGCAGAAACCTCTGCCCGGTCGCCGACCCGCGGTCAGGCCATGGCCCTTTGTACATCTTGCCCATGTCACCTAAATACTCCCCATGACCTCAATCCTCTACTCCTTCCGCCGTTGCCCCTACGCCATGCGCGCGCGGCTTGCCATCGCCGCCGCGCAAACGCCCGTCCACCTGCGCGAAGTCGTCCTGCGGGACAAACCGCAAGCATTCCTCTCGGCATCCCCCACCGCCACCGTCCCTTGCCTCGTCACCGAAACCGGCCCCATCGACGAAAGCCTCGACATCATGAAATGGGCGCTGGCCCAGAACGATCCCGAAGGCTGGCTCGACATGCCGCCCGAGGGGCACGATTGGATCACCCGCGCCGATGGCCCGTTCAAAGACGCGCTCGACCGCACCAAATACGCCACCCGCTATCCCGATGTGAACCCCCAAGAACAACGCGCCAAGGCTGCCGCCTTTCTCCAAGACCTCGACGCGCAACTGGGTGACTGGATCTTCGACCGCCCGACGCTGGCCGATTACGCGATCCTGCCCTTCGTGCGGCAATTCGCCTTTATCGACCGCGCTTGGTTCGACGCGCAGGACTGGCGCGCCCTGCGCGGCTGGCTCGACCGGTTCCTCACCGCGCCCCGGTTCGAAAGCGTGATGAGCAAATACCCCCAGTGGCAGCCCGACGATGCGCCGGTGTCATTCCCCTAAGGCGGCCACCCATCCGAGCGTCTGCTCCGTCGCCACATCCGGCATATACTCCCCACTGACAAAACCGTCATAGCCCACCCGCAGTGCGGCAAAGAGCCCGTCGAAATCGACATCACCGCTGCACGGCGCCCCACGCCCCGGCGCGTCACCAAGCTGCACATGGCGGATTAGGGGGCGATATTCCTCGAATACCGCCACGGCATCGCCATGGATCATCTGCGCGTGAAAACTGTCGAACTGCAGCCCCACATTCGGCGCATTCACTGCCGCGAGAAGATCCGCCGCCTGAGCGTAATCGTTCAAGAAATACCCCGGTCTGGCCTCAGGGCAGAGCGGCTCGATCATCAAAGTGACCTCCGGCGGCGCCTCGGCGGCGGCATGACGGAGGTTCGCCACGAATGCCTCTGCCGCCGCTGGCCCTTCGGCCTCCCCGGCCATGACATGAACCATCTTGGGCCGCAGCGCGTCGACATAGCGCCAGACCCGGCGCATATCATGGGCAAAGCGTGCCTCCCCGCCCGGAATGGCCGCGAAACCGGGCTGGCCGCCGGTATAATTCGGCGGTGGGGCATTGATCAGGGCTAGGTTTAACCCGTTGCGCAGCAGGGCGCGCTGCGTCTCTTTCGCGGGCATGTCATAGGGAAACAACACCTCGACCGCGCCGAACCCCGCCTCTGCCGCCGCGTCGAACCGGTCCAGATAGGGCAGTTCGGACCAAAGCAGCGATAGGTTGGCGGCGGGGGTGATCGGCATTCGGGTCTTTCGGTGAATTTACGGCAGGTCTTCCGACGGGATGATGCCAAAGAATTCCCCACCCGACCAGACACCAAACCAGCCATCGCGGTGTTGGCCAAGATCGACCAAACGGTAAAAACTCTTGCGGTCAATCAGCGCCTCAAGGTTTCGACGTACCAGCACATAGGGCGACGGCTCACCCGTTTCCTCATCGCGCACGACGCGGATCGGATGCTCCGGCCCCGCCTCGGCCACATCGCCTAGGTTGGTGAGAAACCGCAACTGCTGCGCCTCGCCCGCGCCTTCGGCCTCGAAATCCACGGCGACAAAGGGCGCATCTTCGACCGTGATGCCCACCTTCTCGACCGGCGATTTGAGGAAATAGTCATCCCCCTCGCGCCAGAGAATCGAAGCGAACAATTTGACCAATTCAATCCGCCCGATCGGCGTGCCTTGGTAAAGCCACGTCCCGTCGCGTTTGATTTGCATGTCCAGATCGCCGCAGAATTCCGGGTTCCACTTCTCAAGCGGCGGGGTTCCGCGCGTTTTTGCGGCCTTGGCAGCTTCGATCAGGCTGTCTGCGGTGGGTGTCACGGTATTTTGTCCGCTCATTGGTTTTGCCATTCCCTTTGGTCGCGATACACTTACACCTGAAAGATATAACTCCGGGGAAAGAAATGTCATGGCCGAAGCGGATGATCTGATCGCGCAAATCGAAGCGCTGACCGAAAAACTGGGCGAGGCCAAGCAGTCGATCACCGGGCGGTTCGTCGGGCAAGAACAGGTTGTGGACCTCGCGCTGACTGCTCTGCTCTGCGGTGGCCACGGGCTGCTGATCGGCCTGCCGGGCTTGGGCAAGACACGTCTGGTCGAGACCTTGAGCACCGTCATGGGCCTGCACGGCAACCGCGTGCAATTCACCCCCGATCTGATGCCCGCCGATATTCTGGGCTCCGAAGTGCTTGATACCGCGCCCGACGGCAGCCGGGCCTTTCGCTTTATCGAAGGGCCGATCTTTTGCCAGCTTCTGATGGCGGATGAGATCAACCGCGCCAGCCCGCGCACGCAGTCGGCGCTTTTGCAGGCGATGCAGGAAAAAACCGTCACGGTGGCTGGCCAAGACCGCGCATTGGGCCAGCCCTTCCACGTGCTCGCCACGCAAAACCCGATCGAGCAAGAAGGCACCTACCCGCTGCCCGAAGCACAGCTTGACCGTTTCCTCGTGCAGATCGACGTGGCCTACCCCGACCGCGCGACCGAGCGGGACATCCTGATCGCCACCACCGGCGTCGAAGATGGCGCGGTGCAGCCTGTTTTCTCTACCGAAGACCTGCTGGCCGCGCAAAACCTGCTGCGCCGGATGCCCGTGGGCGACAGCGTGGTGGAGCTGATCCTTGACCTTGTCCGCGCCTTCCGCCCCGATGAACCCGAAGCCACCCAGCCCGTGCGCGAGAGTGTTGCTTGGGGCCCCGGCCCCCGTGCCGCGCAGGCGCTGATGCTGACGGTCCGCGCCCGTGCGCTGCTGGAGGGGCGGCTTGCCCCCTCTGCCGAAGACGTGCTGGCCATGGCCCGCCCGGTGCTGAGCCACCGGATGGCGCTGAACTTTGCCGCCCGCGCACGCGGCGAAAGCCTGCAAGGGCTGATCGACGCCACCGCCGGTCAATTGATCGGGAAAAAGGCCGCCGCGTGACCCATTCCCCCCTAACCCTCAGGGCCGACGCCGAGGGCGAGGCGGCCCGGTTGCCAGCGCTGCTAGCGCGGGCCGAGCATCTGGCCGGTGCCGTGTTGCCCGGTGCCCATGGCCGCCGCCGCGCGGGAACGGGGGATGATTTCTGGCAATACCGCCCGGCGCAAATGGGCGACAGCCGACGGATGGTCGACCACCGCCGCTCGGCACGCGGCGATCAAGAGTTCGTGCGAGAGCGGGAATGGCAGATTGCCCAGTCGGTCATGCTTTGGGTCGATCAGGGCGCGTCGATGCGCTTTGCCTCTGACAAAGGGCTACCCGATAAAGCTGATCGCGCGCGGCTGTTGGGCCTCGCGCTGTCGATCCTGCTGCTGCGCGGCGGCGAGCGTGTGGGCCTGACCGGCACCGCCCTGCCGCCCCGGCGCGGCAATCCGCAGGTGCTGCGACTGGCCGAATTGCTCTGCCAAAAAGACACCCGCGAATATGCCCCGCCCGAACACCGCGGCATGATCCCCCATGCTCGGGCGATCTTTATTTCGGATTTCATGGGCGATCTTGAACCGGTCCAGACAGCGCTGACCAAAGCCGCTGACCGCGGCGTGCGCGGCGTACTGTACCACCTGCTCGACCCGGCTGAGGAAGCCTTCCCTTTTGCGGGCCGTACCATCTTCGAAAGCGTCGGCGGCACGCTGCGCCATGAGACACTGAAGGCGAATGACCTGCGCGGCCGCTATCTCGATCGGCTCGCGGCGCGCAAAGATGAATTGCAACAACTCTGCGCCCGCACCGGCTGGCGCTATGGGCTGCACCACACGAATGCCTCGGCGCAATCGGCGCTGCTGTGGCTCTATGGCGCGTTGGACGCGCGGCAAGGAAGTGCTGCATGAGCGTTTTCGGCGGCATTGGTTTCACCGCGCCTTGGCTGCTGCTGGCCCTGCTGGCGCTGCCGATCCTGTGGCTGATCCTGCGTGCCGTGCCCCCGGCTCCGATCCGCCGCCGTTTTCCCGGTGTGGCGCTGCTCTTGGGTCTGGCGGATGACGAAAGCACGACGGACCGCACGCCGTGGTGGCTGCTGCTACTGCGGATGCTGGCCGTGGCTGCGATCATTGTTGGCCTCGCCGGGCCGGTCTTGAACCCGCAGGCCGAGGCGGAACAGGGCAGCGGCCCCTTGTTGATGGTGCTCGATGGCTCTTGGGCCGGGGCCAGCGGCTGGGATCGTCAGTTAGCTGCTGTAGACGCGCAGCTAACCCGCACCGGCCGGGCCGAGCGGACCGTGGGCATCCTGACTCTGACCGACCCGCAGGTACCGACCTTCCAATCCGCCGACGCATGGCGCAGCCGCCTTGCCGGGCTCACGCCCGCGCCGTGGCAACCCGCCCCGGCAAACATCACCCGCGCAACCGAAATCATGGCAGACCTGCCCGCTTTTGACACGATGTGGTTCAGCGATGGCTTGGACTATCCGGGCCGCGATGATCTGCGCGCCGCGCTGCAATCCAAAGGCGCGGTTGAGGTGCATCAGTCCGCAAGCAACGTCATCGGCATCGCCCCCGCTGTCTACCAAGATGGCGCAATCGACCTGACCCTGCGCCGCGCCATTCCCGGCCCGGAGCGCGAGGCCGTGGTGCAGGCCCATGGTCGCGACCCCGCAGGCAATGCCCGCGTGCTGGCCACCGCCAATGCCAGTTTCGAGGCGGGGGCGACAGAGGCCACCACCTCCCTGTCGCTGCCCGCCGAACTGCGCGCGCGACTGACCTACTTCGACATCGCAGGACAACGCTCTGCCGGGGCGCGTACCTTGGTCGATGACGGGTTGCGCCGCCGTGAGGTCGCGCTGATCGGCGGGCGCGGGGCGCAGGAGGGGCTGCAACTGCTCTCGCCGCTGCACTATATCGAACAGGCGTTGGCCCCGAGTGCTGACCTGATCGACGGCACCCTGTCCGACGTGCTGCCCGCCAACCCCGATGTGATCGTGCTGGCCGATGTCGCCACGCTTAGCCCCGCCGAGGCAGAGCCGCTGCAAGAGTGGATCGACGCGGGCGGCGTGCTGATCCGCTTCGCCGGGCCACGCATTGCCGCCAGTGATGTCAGCCGCATCGACGAAGACCCGCTGATGCCCGTGCGCCTGCGCGCCGGGGGGCGCAGCGTGGGCGGGGCAATGTCTTGGGGCGAGCCGAAGGCGCTGGCCCCTTTCCGCAACGGATCGCCCTTCTTTGGCCTGCCGGTGCCGGAGGACGTGACCGTTTCCGCTCAGGTCGTGGCGCAACCGGACCCGACACTGGCCGACCGGGTGATTGCGTCGCTGAGTGACGGCACGCCGCTGGTCACGCGCAAGGCTGTGGGTCAGGGGCAGATCGTGCTTTTCCACGTTACCGCCACGGCGGAATGGTCGACCCTGCCGCTGTCGGGTCTTTTTGTGCAAATGATGGAGCGGCTGGCCGTATCGTCGGGGGCCAGCACGCCCGAGGCCGGCAGCCTTGAGGGCACCACATGGACCCCACTGCGGGTGATGGACGGTTTCGGCACCCTGTCGGACGCGGGCAACCTGCCCGGGGTCGCGGGGCCTGACTTGATTTCGGCCCCCGCTGGCCCTGCGCTACCCCCCGGCATCTACGGCTCAGAAGACCGACGGCTGGCGCGCAATGTGCTGACTGCTGAGACCACGCTCACCCCCGCCACATGGCCCTCGGATGTGCCGCTGCGTGGTCTTGCGCTGCCGCCGGAACAGCCGCTGGCCGGAGCACTTCTGAGCCTCGCGATCCTGTTGCTGGTTGCCGATGTGCTGGCCTCTCTCGCCCTTTCGGGGCTGCTGCTGCGCCGCTCGGCTGGTACTCTGGCGCTGATCTTGGGGCTGGGCTTGCCACAAATGGGGGACGCGCAAGAGACTGACCCCGAAAGCTTTGCCGTGCGCTCCGCCTCCGAGGTCACGCTGGCCCATGTGCTGACCGGCAATAGCGACGTTGACGAGGTCGCCCGCGCCGGGCTGACCGGCCTGTCGGACACGCTTTATTTTCGCACCACGGTAGAGCCTGCCCTGCCCACAGGTGTCGATTTGGAGCAGGACGAACTCGCCTTTTTCCCGATCCTCTATTGGCCCGTCACCCCCGATCAACCACAGCCTTCAACCGAGGCTTATGGCAAGCTGAACGACTATCTCCGCTCGGGCGGGTTGATCCTGTTTGATACACGCGACGCGGATATCGCAAGCTATGGCGCCGCCAGCCCGAACGGGCGCAAGCTGCAGGAATTGGCCGCCCCGCTCGACATCCCACCACTTGAGCCGCTGCCCAGCGACCATGTGCTGACCCGCACCTTCTATCTGCTGCAGGACTACCCGGGCCGCTACACCAGCCGCGATGTCTGGGTTGAGGCCGCGCCGCCCGACGCCGAACGGATCGAGGGGATGCCTTTCCGCAACCTCAATGACGGTGTCACCCCGGTGGTGATCGGCGGCAACGATTGGGCCGCCGCTTGGGCCGTGCGCCGCGATGGCGCGCCCTTGCTGCCCATCGGGCGCGGCTATGCCGGAGAACGGCAGCGCGAATTGGCCTACCGCTTTGGTGTGAACCTTGTGATGCATGTGCTGACGGGCAACTACAAATCTGATCAGGTCCATGTGCCTGCGCTGCTGGATAGGTTGGGCCAATGACCGGAACCGTGCTTTTCGACCCGCTGATCCCGCTGCCGCTGTTGATTGGGCTGGCGGTGCTTGCCGCGATTGGCGTTCTGCTGGCGGTGTGGCGTGGCCTGTCGGGCTGGGCACTGCGGGGGCTGGCCGCCGTGGTGGTGCTCGGCGCATTGGCTGGCCCATCCTATCAAACCGAGGACCGTGCCCCGCTGAGTGACATCGTGCTGCTGTTGGAAGACGAAAGCGCCAGCCAGCGGCTGGCGGACCGCGCCGACCAGTCCGATACCGCCGCCGAGGCGATGGCCGACCGGATCACCGCGCGCCCGAATACGGAACTGCGCCGCATCACCGTGCCCGACGGGGCCGAGGACGCGGGCACACGGTTGATGACCACGCTGGCCGACGCGCTGGCCGAAGAGCCGCGCGCGCGGATTGCGGGCATTCTGGCGGTTAGCGATGGCCGGGTGCATGACGCGGACCTGCCGCTTGACCTGCCCGCGCCGCTGCACCTGCTGCAAACCGGTCGGGCCGCAGATTGGGACCGCCGCCTGACCGTGCGCAATGCCCCTGCTTTTGCCATCATCGGGGAGCCGGTGACCCTGACCCTGCGCATCGACGATCTGGGCGCCGCGCCCGAGGACGGGGGGCTGACCCGGCTTGATATCTCTGTCGATGGTGAAGACCCGCAAAGCTTTGACGTTCCCATTGGCCAAGACCTCGAACTGCCCGTCGCCCTGCCCCACGGGGGGCGCAATGTGATCCGTTTCTCCCTGCCCGAAGCGCCGGGGGAATTGACCGACCGCAACAATGCCGCGCTGATCCAGATGAACGGGGTGCGCGACCGGCTGAGCGTGCTGCTCGTCTCGGGCGAGCCGCATCCCGGGGGGCGCACGTGGCGCAACCTGCTGAAGTCCGACAGCGCGGTCGATCTGGTGCATTTCACGATTCTGCGCCCGCCCGACAAGCAGGACGGCGTGCCGGTGAACGAGTTGTCGCTGATCGCCTTTCCGACGCGCGAATTGTTCATGGACAAGATTGACGACTTTGACCTGATCATCTTTGACCGCTACCAGCGGCGTGGCATCCTACCTGCGCTCTACCTCGATAATGTGGCGCAATATGTGCGCAAGGGCGGCGCGGTGCTGGTCGCGGCGGGGCCGGATTTCGCCAGTGCCGACAGCCTCTACCGGTCGCCGCTTGGCACGGTGCTGCCTGCCACCCCCACCGCGCGGGTTTTGGAGGAAGCCTTCCCCCCCGTCGTGACCGACATCGGTCAGCGCCATCCCGTGACAGCCGAACTGCCGGGCAAAGGCGACTGGGGCCGTTGGCTGCGCCAGATCGACGTGACGGCTGAGCGTGGCGATGTGGTCATGAGCGGTGCAGACGACCGCCCACTGCTGGTGCTTGACCGCGTCGACGAGGGCCGCGTGGCGCTGCTGGCCTCAGATCATGCGTGGCTGTGGAACCGGGGCTATGAGGGCGGCGGCCCGCAGTTGGAACTGCTGCGCCGTTTGGCGCATTGGATGATGAAAGAACCCGAGCTTGAGGAGGAGGCGCTGACCGCCACCGCCCAAGGCCGCACCATGCGCATCACCCGGCGCACCTTGGATGAAACCGTGCCCCCCGTCACCATCACCGCCCCTGATGGCAGCACCACCGAAATGCCCCTCGCCCCCGCTGGTCCGGGCCGTTTTGAGGCTGAATTCACGGGCGAAGAGATGGGCCTCTACCGATTGGAAAACGGGGAGGAGGTGACTGTCATCGGCCTAGGCCCTGCTGCCCCGCGCGAGTTTATTGAGACGATTGCCAGTGACGCAGCACTGCGCCCAGCCATCGACACCCTGCGCGGTGGCGTGGCACGGGTGGAAGACGGGCTGCCGCGCCTGCGCGACGTGCGCCTTGGCCGTCCGGCTGCCGGACGCGGTTGGCTGGGACTGACCCCACGTGGTGCTTATGAGACCCGCGATGTGCGGCAAACACCGCTGCTGCCGGGCTGGCTGGTGCTGTTGCTTTCGGCCCTGTTCATCACCGCCGCTTGGCTGCGCGAAGGCCGCCGTTAAAGCGCGCGAAGCAGCAGCCCGCCCGCAAGCGTGACGACGATAAGCCCTGCCGTCAGCTCGGCCACCGCCGCGGCCTGTGCCAAGCGCGGCGATCCGGCGAGCCCTCCAAGCACTCCCGCCCGCAACCCCGTGGCGGCAAGCCCGGTGGCGATGTTGATCAACCCGGTGCCAAGGGCCATGGCAAAAGCGCCCAAAACACCGACACCGCCGATGCCCATATGCCAAGTGATCACCAGCACGAACAGCGCCCCGGTGCAGGGACGGATGGCGATCCCAGCAATCAAAAGCAGCGCATCGCGCAGGCTGCCCGCCTGCTGGACCTGTGCCAAGCTTGGCCCATGGGCATGACCGCAATGGCCGCAAACTTCTTCGCTGTGCGCCACCTTCTTTTGGCGCGCATGACGCAGCCCGCGCCAGATCAGCCAAAGCCCGATAAGGGCAATTGCGCCGTAGCTTGCCGGGGCCATGATGTCTTCGGTCACGCCCACCAGAGCCTCACGGCCAAGGCCCAAAAGCAGGATCCCCGCATAGACCAAGACCACCGCTGTCACCGCTTGACCCAGCGAGGCGGCCAGAGCGATCAGCGACAGCCGCAGCATGGGCACAGAGCGCGCCAGCCCATAGCCGCCAATCACGATCTTGCCATGCCCCGGCCCCGCCGCATGCACCACGCCGTAGGCAAAAGACGCCAGCAGCACCGTCCAGAACGCCGCGGTATCGCCCCCCCGCGTGGCGCGCAGCCCGCTGGCGATGCTGTTTTGAAACCCGCGTTGCTGCCCTGCCGCCCAATGGGCCAGCGCGTTAAAGCCCCCCGTCCACCACAGCGCCGCCAGCGCCAGCAGGGTCGCCAATGCGGCCAGCGCTATGATGCGTCGCATGTGATCACCACCTCATTGGCCAAGGCTTCGCCAATTTCAGGCAGGCCGACATCGTTCGGATCGGTATTCGCGTCCAAGGCGCTCAGATCCTGCTGAAGTTCGCGCAGATCGGCGTTCATCTCTGGCATCTTGACCCGCGCGCGACAGGCGTCATCGCCTTGCACGGTCACCTTCTGAGTCACCTCATAGGCAGTGTAATAGGTCGGGTCGTAGGGTTTGATGACCAGCCCATTCGCGTCAGGCGCATCGCCCTCGACCGCCCGCAGATGGCTGGTGATGATCCGGCCTTCGGAAAAGGTCGTCGCCACCTCTTGCGGCCCAGAAAGCGCGACCTCCTCGCTCCCGTCCAGCAAGACCGTATCGCCGTTGAACCCTTCGATCCAACGCATGTCGAACCCGTTGAGTGAGGCCACCTCTGCCTCGGTCAACACGCCATCGTAATCGGGATCAAGCCCGCGATCCTCGGTCACCAAGAGAGAGTAGAATTCGTCATAGGCCCATGTGATCCGCAGATGGGTCAACCGCCCCTCGGCATCGACGATCACTTCGAACCCGGTATCGACGAAGATATGCGGATGCGCGCCAAGCGGCGTTGCACAGGCAAGAAGAGCAGCGGTGACGAGCGGGTATTTCATGGCGCTAGGTCTACCCCCCTTCGCCATGCGCGGCAATTGCCCGGC
>VMHT01031355.1_pt1 | contig 55647 bp, 54 predicted proteins | sample 4693611 | NCBI WGS metagenome assembly VMHT01 (sample SAMN12280063, study PRJNA550983) | marine metagenome | isolation source: seawater sampled from same location over 5 years 0.02-0.2 micron viral filtrate | place: USA: collected off the coast of southern California halfway between the port... ... | reverse complement strand
TATTCCAGTAGTTAATTGTGCTAATGCTTGTGCAACTGGTGCAACTGCTTTTAGAGAAGCTTGGATGTCTATCAAAGCAGGTATATATGATGTAGTACTTGCTGTAGGAGTTGAACAAATGGGTAAAGGTCTTTTAGGTGGTACCGGTGGAGGAGACGGTATTCCAAAAGAAGGTCTTTTAGGTTCAGGTACTATGCCTTGTGTTTTTGCTGAGGCAGGAATGGAACATTCAAAAGATCATGGGACAACCTTCGAACAATTTGCAAAGATTTCAGTTAAAAATCATCATCATTCTACTTTGAATCCTAAAGCAATGTATCAGATTGAAACTCCTTTAGATGTCGTTATGAATGCAGAGATGATTTCTTATCCAAATACAAAGCTAATGTGTTCTGTAAATGTTGATGGGTCTGCAGCTGCAGTTTTAGTTTCAGAAAAAAAAGCAAAAGAACTTGGTATGGCAAGAGCAGTAAAAGTAAGAGCTTCTGCTTTAGCAAGTGACCCTTATACTGATAGAGATCTTGTAATGCCAGACGTCAATGCATGTACTAGATTAGCTGCTGAACAAGCTTATGAAATGGCTGGTGTAGGACCAGAAGATATAAATCTAGTTGAGCTACATGATTGCTTTGCAACTGCAGAAATGCTTCATTATGAAAATCTTGGTCTTTGTAAAGATGGAGAAGCAGGAAAGATGATAGATGAGGGTCACGTAGAGCTTGGAGGAAAAGTTCCTGTAAATGTTTCTGGGGGGCTTCTTTCAAAAGGCCATCCTTTGGGGGCAACTGGAATAGCTAATATTTACGAAGTTTGCACTCATTTGAGAGGAGAAGCTGGTGAAAGACAGGTTGAGGGAGCTAGAATAGGCATGACTCACGTAATTGGCCTTGGAACTGCTTGTGGAATCCATATTCTAGAAAAAGTCTAACTTTGATCATTGGCGTAACAGGAGACACGCACAATAATCTCAAAAACATAAAGAAAATCTGCTCTATTTTCAATGAAAATAGAGCAGATTTAGTTATACATACAGGCGATATATCTTTGCCTAAATCCCTACTTGAATTTAAAAGTCTTAATTGCCCTTTGAAAGTGGTTTTGGGAAATAATGATATTGGTGAAAAAGAAGACTTAAAAGAGGTTTCAAAAGAATTTAATTGTGAAATTAACGAAGAACCCTTTTTCTTTGATATAGAAAGTACAAAAATTTGTATACTCCACCATCCAGATTTAATTGATGAAGAGATGATTTTAAAAAATGATTTGATCCTTCATGGACATACTCATAGATTTAGGCTTGAACAATTTGAAAACTGTATTATTTTTAATCCTGGTGAATGTGCAGGATTTATGAAAAATAAGAATAGTATAGGCTTGATTGACTTAAAAAAAATAAATCCCAAAATTATTAATTTTTAAACCTAAAATAATAAAAATAATAAACCACAACAAAAGTAATAAAAAAGATTACAGAAAATGGTCTAAGAATTCTTTGAATGCCATGATTTTCTAAAATTAAATTTTCCAAAATTAATATAGATATTATTGGGGCAAGAGATTCTGATCCTGGATTTATAAACCATGGTGTGGACATTATGGAGAAGAAAAAACTAAAAAATAATACTTTTAAAATCTTCTTGTTAAATAACTTTAGAGAAATTACACTTAATCCGATAGCTAAAAAATAATATAAAACCCAAAACATTATACAAATTTTGAAATGAAATCTCTCGAATGTTTTGAATCACCAATAATTTTCAAAACTTTTTTCTTACATTTTTTTTTATCTTCTTTTGTTAACTTTTCTAAGTTATTGAGGTTATTTTCCTTGAAAATATAGTTAGGGGGAATGTTTTCATTTTTTGCTAAATTTTCTCTCCATAGGAAAATTTCTCTTCCAACAGGAGAAAGTTTATTTTTTCTTTTTTTAAGTCTTGATTGATCTAGTCTTTCATTCCCATTTGATATCTCTTGTCGACTTAATTCAAAGATTTTTTTTAGTTGATTATCCGTAAGAATTTTTTTTTGGGCATTAAAAATTTCCATTAGGTAATTTACATCATCAGCAGCATATTTCATTTGATCATCTGATAGAGGTCTTTTAAGCCAATTTGAATTTGTTTCACTTTTTTTTAACTGAATCTCAGAATATTTTTGAACTAAATAACCATAGTTAAAAATTTCACCATTTGAAATCAATTTTTCTGCTTGCTGAACATCAAAAACATTATTTATAAATATATCTAAACAATTTGCCATTACAGTGGAATCACTTCTTGAGGAATGCAAGATTTTTAAAATATCTTTATTTTCTAGGATTTCCTTAAGCTTTTTGACTTTTTTAAAATATAGAAAATCAACTATAAATATATTCTTGCTTGTAGAGATTTGAAGAAGACTCAAAACAGGTAAGTAAGTTGATCGCCAATCAAACTCTGTATCTAATCCTAAAATATTTTGATTTTTGATTTTTTCAATAAAATAATTTTGATCGTCAAGAGATTCAACAAAAATAATTCTTTTTTTGCTTTTGAAAAAACTAAATAAATTCTTAATCATTTATTAATCCAATATTCTTTTTATCTTTTAAGCTTATACATGGCGTTAGGCTAAATGGAAAACTTAAAAAGTTAGGAATTAGATTTATTCAATTTTATCAATTATGTTGAAAAAATACATTTCTTCTTTAATTATCTTATTTTGAGAGTTTTTTAAAAAACGTATCTACAATAAAAAAAAGTTCGGTTATATCAAACTCTTTTTTCTCAAAGACAAGGTCGCTTAAGGTAGTAAATACTTTTCCGTTAGAAATATGCTCTCCATTTTTTATTGCAACAAAAACTAATTCTTCTTCTAACAATAAGTTCTTTTTAATTCCTAACAAAGTTTTGCCTTTAATATCCTCTGCGTAAGTAAGTGTTACAAATAGAGAATTATTCTTTTTATCAATTTCACCAAATAACTTTATTCCATCTTCGTCTTGAATTTTAGATAAAGTTTCGTAGCATTTATTTGTATCTTCTTCAGAATTAAACTCTATTAAAAAGTCTCTTGTCATTCTGGGAAATACATTTAAAAAACTTATATTTAATTTTTTTAAGAAATTAGCATGATTTTTTAGTCTCCAGTAAATAACCGGGATTTCAAATTCTTTTTGACTCAAACCAGTAGCAAAAATTACTTCAGACTCCTTAAGTTCAAGATAGTCGCCAATAATTTTTTCGTATATGAGAAGCATTTCAAAAAAAGGGTCATATTTTTTATCTAAGTACCAGTCTGGATTTGATTTTTCTGAGAATTCGCTATTAAAAAAATAATGGTGTTGTATGTGCGCTCCAGAATTTAAAAAAACAGATGAGAAATCAGGATTTTTTTCTTTAAAAAGTTCTAAATGAATTTTATGAATGAAGTAATCAAGAAATAAAGCTTTTCTCCAAGATTTTTTATAGCTAGAAAAGGCTAATTTAATGAAAGAAAAGAAGTCTTTAACCCTTATAAATCTAAAAAAAATAAAGATGATTAAAAAAATATTTTTAAAGGATATTTTCGAAATGGAGTTATCATTTACCGTTTGAACAAGAATAGATTTAATAAAATTGCTATAAATGCTTCCGTCAGTTTCAGTTTCTGTCCATGGGTCTGGTATAAAATAAGAGGGATTTTTTAAGCAGTTTTTAACATTCATACAAGAAATAGAACCAACATTAAACCCATAACTTTCAACTTTTTCAAAAATTTGATCTAGATTAGACTTAGAAATATCACCCAAACGAAAGATTTTGTGGTCTTTATATTTTTTTCCCGTATGAGCACTAACCCATTGAATCCATGGCTCTAACTCATGATATTCAAATTCAGAGTGAGTATTAAAAGTATTTAAGTTGCTTAACTTTATAAAATTAGGAAAATTTTTTGGATATTTCTTAGTATATTTATTAACTAAGTTGAAATTTATTTCATTAAGCTCTACTAGTAATAATCTTTTCATTTATCCGAAATATAATTTTTTTATGTAACGCTTAATGGTAATAGATTTTATTCTTTTAAATTCTTTAAAATCTGTTTTACAGAAGACTTTACAGAAAGATTTTCTCTGACATAGCTTTTTAATTTTTCTGGCTTAATTTTTTTTGATTCAATATCATGCTCTAAAAGCTTTATTATTTCATAAGCTTCATTAGGATCTCTTCCCTCGTAAACTCTCCCTAATTTACTATCCATGACTAAATTTGAAACATCTCCTTTTCCACAAAGTCCTAAAACGGGTAATCCTGAACTTAAATATTGTAAAAATTTACCAGGAATATTATGAGTTGTGTGTCTGATATCTAAGGAAAATATTCCTATAAAGGAAATTTTACATATAGCCTCAACAAAACATTGTTCTACAGAATTTAAAGTTATTAAATTATTCAAGCCAAATTTTTGTTTCTCTATTTCTAAGTTTTTTCTATCTTTTTCTTTAGTTCCAACAACAAGGAAAACAAAATCCTCTTCAGACCTCATTTCTTTTACAAGTTTTATAAAAAAATCTTGATCTTGCGCCAAACCCATATTACCAAGATAGAGAAGAATTTTTTTATTATTTGGTATTTTCTTTAAAATATTAAATGGAAGTAATTCTTCTTTAATATCTGTCTTGTACCAAGTTTTAAGGACTTCAATTTTTTTTGAATAGTTTTCATTATTCTCAAAATATGAGAGGTTGCCCTCACTGTTTACGCCGATTTTATCGGCTACTTTATATTGCAAATTTTCAAAATAATTGAGAATTTTATTTGAAAAACTACCTTTTTTTATAATATTCAAATCTACAGACCATTGAGGAAAAATATCTCTCAAAATTAAATATCTATATGACTTTCTAAAGATGCCCAGCATAGCAATTAGAGGTCCCCAAAAAATAGTTGGAGAGTACCAAATTAAAACATCATATTTTCTAATTTTTTTCATTTTTAACATTAGAAAAAATATACGAAAACTAATTAAGAGTTCAGAGAAAAATCTTTTTAAGAATGATATATTTCCTCTTCTAGAATCGTAATTTAGCGTATAAATGTTTACATTTTTGTTCTCAAATAATGAATGATTAGATTTTTTATATAGAGTGTAAACATCAACTATTTCAGAATGTTCTTTCAGTTCATCAACAAGTTCCAACATGTGTTTTCCAGCCGAATTTTTTTCACTTTCAAAAAATTCTGTGAAAACTCCTATCTTCATAAAGCTTAAAATCAAAAATAACTAGGTAAAATTTCTTACTTTTTTTCCTTTTTTATCAGTAAATTTTTTGGATTTCCACAACGCACTATGAGGTTTATCTACTAGAATTTGGCCTTTTGGCCTAGTGGCATGAGTGTAATAGTAAAGAATTATAGATTTTCTGTTCTCTTTTTTTGGGAAATTTATTGGATTTGGCAATCCATGATAACTTTTGTCATGAGTATCAAAAATAACACATCTATTAAATATAGGAGCGATTGAAGTATGTAATGTTTTTCCTTGGTTTTTATAAATTCCTAGTTCTCCCCCCCATTCAGGTTTCCAATTTTTATTTAAATATAAAAGTAGATTTACTCTTCTGTTTAAGCCTGTTGCATCGTGATAATTACCATCAACATGTACATCTAAAAGTCCGCCTTTAGGAGTAACATTCAGACCTCCTCCAGTAAAGTATGGATCGGGTATCAACTTTGGAATTTTCAAGCGGCTTCCTATTGCATTGAGGACTGGTGATGAATTAAATATTCTTATTATGTCAATTATTTTATCGGGTATGTCAAATTCTGATGTCCAATTTGTCCTAGATTTAACTTCAATGCCTTCATCATAAGTATGTTCCCAAGCAGAATCATTTAACTTTGGAAAAGCCTTAAGTATTGACTCTATAAATTGGATTTCTATAAGATTATCTATGATGATGTGCTGATATGGAGATGAAAAATATTCTTCTCCAGATACAGTATTTTCAATTTTTGAAGATATATCTAACGAATGTTGTTTTAAATCCTTTTGTTTCACAATAAAATATTATTGGTTCTCTCTCCAAACATCTTGTCGAACTAAATCAATATTTCCGAGAATAATCCTTGAAATTTTTTCAGAGACATTGTCTACATCATAATCATCTACAATTTTAAGAATCCTATTTTCTCCTTTTAATTGAGAATCTGTAATACGAATTGCATTAAAAATATTATTTAGATTTAAACCAACCGAAATAACTGACGCCTCCTCTGTTCCTTCTGGCCTTTCATGGAATATTCTTAAATTTATTGCAGGAAAGTTTAGAATAGAGCTTTCTTCTGAGATTGTTCCGCTATCAGAAAGAACGCACCTAGAATTAATTTGCAAGTTACAATAATCTGTAAAACTAAATGGGTCGGATAAAAGAACATTTTTATCAAAATTTAAGTTTGATAATTCTATTTTTTTCCTTGCTCTAGGATGCGTTGAGACAATCACAGGAATCGAAAATCTTTCTGACAATCCATTTAAAATCTCAGGAATTTTTTCAAATCTTTCTTCGTAATCTAAATTTTCTTCTCTATGTATACTTACTAAAAAGTAATTATTATTTTTAAGATTTAAGGTTTTTAAGATTTTTGAATTTTTTATTTTTTTTGTATAAAAATCTAAAACTTCTTTCATTGGACTTCCGGTATTTATAACTCTGTTTTTAGAAAAACCTTCTTCTATTAAGTATTGGCGAGCGATTTTTGAGTAAGTTAGATTAACATCAGAGATTACATCAACAATTCTTCTATTTATTTCCTCTGGTACTCTATAGTCAAAACATCTGTTACCAGCTTCCATATGAAAAATAGGAATTTTTCTTCTTTTGGCTGGTATCGCTACTAAAGAACTATTTGTATCTCCTAAAATCAATACGGCATCGGGTTTAATTGCTTCAAAAGAAGAATCAATTTTTTCTAAAATTAAAGATATTGTTTTAATTGGAGAATCACTAGCTGCTTCAAGAAAAATATCAGGCTCTCTCAGTCCTAGATCATCAAAAAAAACTTTGTTAAGACTATAATCGTAATTTTGTCCTGTATGAATCAAGGTATGGTCGAAATTTTCGTCTAGCCTAGGGATTATTCTCGATAATCTGATAATTTCAGGCCTAGTACCCAAAATTGTCATTACTTTAATCATTGAGTTTTTCTTGAATAAATGAAAGTTTTGAGATTAACTCAATAACCTCATCGACATTGAGCCTAGTCGTGTTATGAGAGTTATAGTCCTCTGGTAAGTCATAATTTACATTACCCTTCTCAAAAAATTTATCATAATTTAAGTCTCTTTCATCCATCGGAACTTTAAAATATTTATCTTGTTCCTCAGCTTTTAATCTTTCTTCAGAGCCAAGAAGTGTTTCATATATCTTCTCTCCATGCCTTATTCCAATTATTTTTAATTCAACTTCCTTTTCAAATATTTTCATTAAGGCTAAGGCTAAGTCGTTTATAGTAGACGACGGAGATTTTTGAACAAAAATATCTCCATCGTCCATATTCGAGAACGCATGCATCACTAAATCTACAGATTGTTCTAAAGACATTAAAAATCTCGTCATATTAGGATCAGTAATGGTGATAGATTTCCCAGAAAGAATCTGATCGGAAAATAAAGGAATTACTGACCCTCTTGATGCCATTACATTTCCATAACGGGTTGCACAGATTTTTGTTTTTGAGCCTTTAGCAACTCTAGCCTTTGAAATCATCAGTTTTTCCATCATTGCTTTTGATAAACCCATCGCATTAATTGGGTAAACTGCTTTGTCTGTACTTAAAAGAATGATTTTTTCAATTTCATTCTCGAAAGCAGAGTTAATAACATTTTCTGCTCCTAAAATATTAGTTTTTACTGCTTCTAATGGAAAAAATTCACAGGAAGGTACTTGCTTCAACGCCGCAGCATGAAATACAAAATCTACGCCCTCCATAGCTCTATCTATAGATTCTCTATCTCTAACATCTCCAAGAAAAAACTTAACATTTTCTTTATTAATTTGTTTTCTCATGTCATCCTGTTTTTTTTCATCCCTGCTAAAAATTCTTATCTCGTCAATATCTTCTTTTAAAAACTTTTCAACTACAGCATTACCAAAAGAGCCTGTGCCGCCTGTTATTAATAATTTTTTATTTGTAAACATTTGAATATTCTATTTTTAAGACATTTTTGAAAGCATTTCGTCCCATGAGACAGATTTAAGATTTAAAACTTTATAAATTTTTTTTGAATTTAATGATCTATCAATTTTAAAGCTTTCATCGGGTATTATCTCAATTTTTTTTGAATAATACTTAGAAAATAGCTTAAGTAAATTAAACTTAGAAATTTTTTCTCCGCTTAAATGAAAAAGTCCGCTTAAATCTGGTTTTTCTAAAATAATTTTTTCTATGATGCTGCTTAAAAATAGGGTTGTAACACCAGAAAAAAAAGCTTTTTTAAAGCCTTTGCACTCGCCTTTTTGTGTCAAGAACCACTCAAGCAGCCCAAAGGAAGTTTCTAATTCGCGTCCAATAATGGAGGTACGAATAGTTAAATGAGGATCTGTTGTAATCTCACCGAGAAATTTAGAAACGCCATAAATTTCATTTGAATCAGGATAGTCATTTTCATGATAATTTCCTTTATTTCCTGAAAAAACACAATCAGAGCTGAGGTGTATGATTTTGAAGTTTAATTTATCACTAAAATTTTTTAAGTGATGAGAAAAAGAGGAGTTAACATTCAAAAATAATTCCTGATTTATTTTTTCATTATGTTTGGTAATGCCAATACAGTTGATAACGTATTCTGGCTCAAAATTAATCAAAAATTTATGAAATTCATCTTTTTTATTTGCATCCAAATCTGAAATTATTTTTTCAGGATAAAGATATTTATCTAAATCCCTTTTTTTTCTGACTGTGCCATATACATTCAAACTCTTATTTTTGCTTAATTCATTAAAAATTGAATTACCTATCATGCCGTTTGAGCCTAATACAAGAATTTTAATTAAGTCTTTCATATTAGATAGATCTAAGCTCTTTCCAAGTTTTGTCAGCACAATCTGCCCAAGAAGGGATTTTTATATTTTTTGTTTTTTCTTGATAAAAATTAATCATTTTTTTATCTTCTAATATTTGAATTAACTTTTCTGAAAGTTCGAATGAACTATTTGGATTAAAGTAAACAACTGAATCTTTTCCAAACTCAGGCATAGGCTCATTACTCGAACATAAAATTAATTTATTCATGGCGATTGCCTCTAAAAGTATATTAGGACAATTTTCTGTTTTAGACGCAAAAATCACCATTAATGAGAGTTGATAAATCGTTGGCATATGCAGAAAATCGATTTTACCAGTGAAAAATATTTTATTCTCAAGCTTGGATTTCTTTATATATTTTTTTAAAGCTTGAAAATATTTTTTATTATTTATTGATCCAATAAAATATAAATTGGGCATTTCTTGAAGTAACTTTTCCTTTACAATTGAATATGCCCTTATCACTTCAATTTGAGACTTATAAGACTCAATAGATGAAGGATAGATTATAAAAGGCTCTCTAAAATTATAAATTTTTGAAACCTCATTATGAATTTTACTAGAATTCATATCTACACCATGGTTTATTAAAACTGTTTTTTTAAGTGATTTTGTTAGATTTTTTTTTATTACCTTTTCAGCATAATTTGAAATAAAAATTACCAAGTCTGAATCTTTAAAACTTTTTATCATTAAAAATTTAATTAAAAATATTCTTATTTTTTTTAAAAAAGATATTTCATTCCTGACTAATTCTTTAACAAATGGTTGCATGTTTCTAAACATTGTTACTTTCTTACAATTTTTAGGAGTCCAAGATATAGAAATTCCTCCTGGACAAAAAAACACATCAACTCTATTTTTAACTAATAAAATTGGAATATAAAAGATTTCGTAAAAAATCCTCAAAATTGGATTATTCACTGGAAAAGTTGTTTCATAATGTTTTACATTGGATTTTTTAAAATTTAAATTTGAAAATTTAGATTTTAAAATTATTATTTCTAGAGATTTTTCTTCTTCTAGATATTCAATTATTTTTTGAATGTGGGTCTGTCCACCGCCATCCTTTAACGGAAATGTATTGATTAGAATTTTTTTATTTTTCACTTATCAGGTTTTTATTAAATTCCAACAACATTAGAGATGCCCATATCAAAGGATGAGCATCTCTTTTACCAGAAAGATGTAAATGGAAAAGTTTTGTAAGCGCTTCTTGATTTAGAGGCAAATTTTTATAATTTTCTTTATTGGTTATTTTTTCATTTGCCCAGTTTTTAAGCTCATTTCTAAGCCAAGAATCTATGGGAACTCCAAAGCCTCGTTTTGGTCTATCAACTAAGCTTTTTGGAACATATCGATGCAGAAGTTTTTTGAGTAAATATTTGCTTTTAGACCCATTCACTTTTAATTGATGAGGAAGTTCCATAGACCATTCAATCAAATTTTTTTCCAAGAAGGGAGTTCTAGTTTCTAGAGAATAAGTCATGCTTGATATGTCGGTTTTTTGTAAATAATCATCACACAAAGTGAATTTGCTATCTAGCCTCATTGATCTTTCAACAGCGTGTAAATTGTCTGGAAAATTCTTAGATTCTATTTTAAAAAGGCTTTCTAAACCAAGAGTAGACTTAATAACATCTTTGTTCAAAACACTATGAAAGTCTTTAGCTATGCTTCTGCTAAAAGCAAATGATTCATCTATTGAAGATTTTCTTAAAGCTGCACCTAATAACTTAAAACTATGGTTAGGTAAAAAACTGATGGCTTTTGCAAAGGAAATTCTCATATTTTTTGGCAATTTAAAAAAAATATTCAAAAAAAAGATAATCCTATAATAGTGATATCCTCCAAATAGCTCATCGCCGCCATCGCCTGTAAGACAAACCTTAACTTTTTCTCTTGCTAATTGAGAGACAGCCATTGAGGGAAATGCAGAGCTATCAAAAAAAGGTTCATCAAAATTTTTAAGAAATTCAGGTAGTAATGACAGCAGATCACTTACTTCTAAAATTTTGCAGGTATGCTCAGTATTTAAATGGTTTGCTACCTTCTCAGCATATAGACTTTCATCATAATCTTTTTCTTTAAAACCTATAGTAAATGTTTTAATGGGGTGGTTTGAAATTTTTGTCATCATTGCCACAACAATAGAACTATCTATTCCGCCAGATAAAAATGCACCTATTGGAACATCGCTTATCATTCTTTCTTTGACCGAATTATAAAGAAGAGATTCTAGTTCATCTAAAATTTTCTCTTCATCTTTGTCTTTAAATTTATAATTGGTTTTTATAGTATTTGAATTCCAGTAGTTGTGAATATTGATACCTTGCTCATCAAATTCTAAAATTTGTCCTGCCTTGAGTTTTTTTATATTTTCGTTTACAGAAAATTCAGATGGGAAATATCCAGATTCAAGAAAATATCTAATTCCTTGCATTGAATAACTTTTTTTAATTTTTTTATTAAGTTTAAACAGACACGAGGGTCTTGATGCAAAATTTATGCTATTTTCTTCCAAAGAATAATATAAGGGTTTTTCTCCAATTCTATCTCTAGCAAGATATAACTTTTTATTAAATTTATCCCAGATAGCAAAGGCAAACATGCCATTAAGATATCTTAAAGTTTCTGAACCCCATTTACTCCAGCACTCCAAAAGGACCTCTGAATCACTAGAGCCTTTAAAAATTACTTTTTTATTCTCGAGCTTTTTTCTTAATTTTTGGAAATTATAAATTTCTCCATTAAACACGCATACAAACTGATTGTTTGAGGAAACCATAGGTTGGTTGCCAGTTTCGCTTAAATCTAATATTGCTAATCTTGCATGCGCAAGCCCACATGATCCATCTATCCAAATACTCTCTTTGTCAGGCCCTCTAGATCTAATAAGAGAAATTGAATCTAATAAATCTCTTGGATTAATTTTTTCTTGAAAATTTACTTTTCCAGAAATACCGCACATTTTTTTATTTAGTTATAGATTTATTTTTATCAAAGCTCACGAATTCTTCTACTAAATAGAGAGGTCTTGATTTAACTTCATCAAAAATTGAACCAATATATTCACCTATGATTCCAAGAAATAGTAAATTTATTCCGCCGAAAAAAGACACCAATACAGCTAAGGTTGTAAAACCTGAAACTATTTCTTCTGAAATAAAATACGCATATATTAAATGAAGGATTAATAGTACAGACATTACCGACAGAGTAAGTCCCATAAATATTGCATATTGAAGTGGTTTTTTACTAAATGAAACTATTCCTTGAAAAGCAAAGCTTATCATCCTAGAAAAGTTATATTTACTTTTACCAGTTTCTCTCGAAGAAGAATCAAAGTAGATAGCTTTTCTTTTAAACCCAACCCAGTTAAAAAGACCTCTCAGAAACTGATTTCTTTCTCTTATTTGTGTTCTAAAAACTTCTGCAACTTTGCTTGAAATAAGTCTAAAGTCTGCCTCACCCGGAGCTAACTGAATCTCCCCAATTATACTCATTAGTTTATAGAAAGAATTAGATCCAAAAATTTTTAAAAAATTATTATCTTTTGGAGAGTTTCTGATTGTAAAAACAATCTCATAACCTTCATCAAAAGACTTAAGAAGCTCAGGGATTAGTTTTGGAGGATGTTGCAAATCACAATCCATCATTATTATGGCATCAGAATAAGAATGATCTATACCGGCAACTAAGGACATTTGGTGTCCAAATCTAGAACTTAAAAATATTAAACTTACAGAATGATCTTCTTTAGCTATTGCTTCAAGTTTCAAAAAGGTATCATCAATGCTTTTATCAGCTACAAATAAAATGGAAATATCATATAAGGATGAGATTTTTTTAATCTCTTTTTTAAGAGCCCTGTAGAAAATTTCAATTCCTTCGGATTCGTTATAAACTGGAGAAAGAATTGTAATAGTTTTCTTATTACTCATTTTTATATAAGGTTTTTTAAAGAGTCTTCAAAATTTGTAAAATTATAACCCATCAAAGAAGTTAACATTTTTTTGTTACACCCATAATGACTTTTAATATCATTATTTCTTAATCTAGAATCATCTTGTATCAAATCAATTTTTAATCCTGAGTTAGAAATCATTTTATTGAGAATTTCTTTAATATTTTTGCTTTCTCCAGAGCATACATTGAAAATTTTTCCATAATTTTTTTTCTTTTGTGAAAGCAACCACATAATTTCTACAAAATCTTCTATGAAAATGTAATCTCTAGATACGTCTATGTTTCCTGTTTTTAAAACAAACTTTGAAGAATAATCAGCGCTTTGTTTAAATTTAATTATTTGGTTTGCAAAATTGCCTAGTGCAAGAAAATCAGGCATGCCTGGTCCAAATAAATTGAAAGGTCTTAGGATAAGAATCTTGCAATTAGAAGTATGATTTTCTAGAGCAAATTCAGTTTGCTTTAGTTTAGCCTTACCATAAGCGTTAAATGGATTTGGTTTATAAGTTTCTTTTATTGGCAAATCATCTTCTGTAATAATTCCATATTCTGCTGCTGAACCTATCAATATTATTTTTACTTCTTTGCCTAAAGCTTTAGAAGAAAGAATTATTTTTTTTGCAAATTTGAAATTTAAATCCTCTAAAGAGTTTTCCGAACCCTCTATGGGAGATCCAGCTAAATGATAGATATAATCCGGAGAAACATCCAGAATAACTTTTTTTATTTCTTCAGTACTAAAATTTTGGGAAATATTAAAATGTTTCTCATTAGGGAGATTTTTAATTCCTAAAGTGAATATCTCTGCTTTTTTTTTCGCTAAGAAATTTTTAAAGAAGGAACCAGTAAAGCCTCCAGACCCTGTTAAAAGAATTTTCATTAATCTTTTAAATATATAGACTTATTTTCTTCGAATTTTTCTACTGCTGATGAATAATCATCTATTCTTCCCATATCAAGCCACTCACAATCTTGTGGAAGACATTTAATTGAACTAGGTTCGTCTTGTGAAATCATTTTCATCAAATCTGGAATATCTAAATAGACATCTTTTTTTAAATATTTTGAGATTTTGTCCTTTTTTAGAACATTGATACCCATACTGACCATATATTCTAGATTAGGTTTTTCTTCATATTTAATTAAACTATTGTCTTCATTTGAGTGAATCACTCCAAAATCTATTTCCACATTTCTTTTACTTGTTGCTATAGAAGCTGAAGCTTTTGATTGTAAATGTTCCTCAAAAAAAACTTTAAAGTCTAAACTAGTCAAAATATCTCCATTCATTACTAAAAAATCTTCTTCTAATAAATTAAAAGCATTAGCTATTGGTCCGGCGGTACCAAGAGGTTTTGATTCATAAGAATAATCAATAGTCATTCCTATTTTTTCGCCATTTTGAAAAAAAAGCTCAAACATTTGACTTAAATAATTGACAGCCAAAATTACATTATCAAAGCCAGAACTCTTTAATTGTCTTAATATAATTTCCAATATTGGCATTTCTCCAATAGGCATTAAGGGTTTTGGAATTATTTTGGTATAGGGTAATAATCTAGAGCCTTTACCTCCAGCTAGAATTAAAGCTTGCATAATTTATATATTGTATAAATTAGACTTATAAAAATCTAAATTATTTTTCACAAAAGAAATAGTCTCTAACAGACCCTTATTAAAAGTAATTTTAGGCTGCCAATTTAATATTTTCTTTGCTTTTGAATTATCACTGACTAATTCAAATACTTCACTGTTTTCAGGCCTAACTCTTTTATCATCCACAAAAATTTCTTGTTCCTTATCAAGAATTTTCATGATCAGCTTAGCAGTATCAAATATTGAAATCGTCTTTCCATATCCTAAATTTATTACTTCTCCATATAATTTTTTACTTTCTATAGCATTAATGTATCCATAAACGGTATCTCCGACAAAAGTAAAGTCTCTAGTAGCTTTCAACTCTCCTAACTTTAGATCTTGATTTGTTAAAAGTTGAGTAATAATAGTTGGAATTACTGCTCTAGACGATTGTCTTGGTCCAAATGTATTAAAAGGACGAATTGTAATAACTGGAGTGTTGAAAGAGTTATGGTAACTCTCTGATAATTTATCTGCAGCAATTTTCGTTGCTGAATAAGGAGACTGGCCTTGAAGAGGATGTTTTTCATCTATGGGTTTATAAATTGCTGTCCCATAAGTTTCAGAAGTTGATGTATTAATCATTAATTCAATATTATTCTTTCTTACTGATTCTAAAACATTGACTGTGCCTTGAACATTTGTTCTTACATAACTTAGCGGAGCAACATAAGAATAAGGTATTCCGATTAAAGCTGCTAAATGTAAAACGATATCGTGATTTTTTGTTTCACTATCCATAAAACTAGAATCTTCCACATTACCCTTCACTACCTTTAATTCCTTTTTTACTTCTGAGGAAATAAAATCTAGATTTGACCAGTCGCTTCTGGAATTATAATGAAGCATTGCTGTAACTTCTGCCCCCATTTCGACTAAAGCCTCGCTTAAGTGACTTCCAATGAATCCTCCTGCTCCCGTAATAAAAATTTTTTTTCCAAATATTTTCATAAGTTAAATAAATTTATTTATGATTTGTTGTCTTGGAACTGAACACTTTATGCATTGGTATAAAGAAAAATGATTGCCTAATCCAAATTTATAAACTTCAACATTTTCAAAAACTATTTCTAAAAACTTTAAAATTTCAAAACATGAATTTATATGCTCGTATCTCATAAGATTAGAATAGTCTAAGTTGTACCTCAACTTAAATTCTAAACCAGTACCTATTCTCCAAGCCAACCCCCATAAAAAACCTCCCTCAGAAGGTATTGAAGAAATAAACTCACCCTTTTCATTAAGACTTTTAGCTAAAGTACTAACTATGTAGGGTAAGTTTTCAAGATGTTCCAATGTAGCAAAAGAAACAATGTAATCATATTTCTTTTCATCAAGATCACTGATGTCGGAATAAAAATTATTAACTTTATTTTTATTTTTTGAATTTATATAAAGTTCTTTAAAAGGTTCAATAACATCATAAGTTTTATAGGATTTATCAAAATCTAAATGATTCAAAGTTCCAGCACCTATTTCCAATACGTTTCTATCTTCTTTAATAAAATTATTTGCTTTTAAATGCATCCACCTCTCTAGCTTCTGCGCAATGGATGTCGCTCCTGATGAGCCCTGTCTATTATTCAAATATATTGAATTATATATTTTTTCAATTTCTGGCTTCAGAGATGGTCTTATCTTTGGATAATTATTGATAAAGTAATTTATATTCACAAATTTATTCTATCTTAAATAAAAATTTAAAAATTAATTTTGATTAAAATTATGAATTTTTATATGAATTTCATTCCTTTTAGACACTATGTTAATTTGATCTATTTCCTTTTCAACGGAATGTCTGAAGTATCGAATTCCATAAAGCTCCTTCAACCAAAAAATATGATTATTGTTGAAGGAAATGTTTCTATCAATAATTAAAGAATTTTCATCATGAAGAATACTCCTATTTTTAATGTCTTTCGAAAGTTTTTTCCAAAAATTAATTTCTTCTTTTGTTCCCAAATAAATACCATAGTTTTGAATAATAAAAAAAAGACTAAATGAAAAAATTAAAATCTTAAAAGATAGATTATTCAAAAAATCATTTCTCGATTTAACCAAAAGAAAAAAAATTGAAAAAAATGACAGGCCTATTCCAAAAGATGGAAATACAAATACATAAGGAGGCATATAGAAAGAATCGTAAAGAAAAAATGGAGCCATCGTTAAAATTGTCCATAACAACCCAAATATAAAAATATTAAATAAATTGTTTTTATTTGGGACGAAAAATTTATTTGGTATTAAATATGACATTAGAAGAGTCATTAAAACTAGAGAGATAGATATATAAATTTCTAAATTTTCAAATACGTAAGGAAAATTCATAGAAAAGAGAGAGAAGCTATTAACAATCTTCAAAACCAATGAGGTAAATCTACTAGATTCGCTTTGAACAATTTCCTCCGAAGATATTTTGGAAGAAATTGTTTCAACTCCTTGATTATTAAGTTCAATTAGGGTTTCTACTTTTGGATTTCCAGGTAAGCCAAAATAAAGAAATACAAATACCATTGTTACGATAATGAAACCAAAGGATTGGAGACAAGATTTCTTGATCCAATCATTTCCGTTTTTTAAAAAATTAACATAGAAAATATTAATTAGTATTATTAATATTAAGCCTGTAGCTTGCTCGTATATTAATAAAGTTAAAAACCATAAAAAATTTAAAAGAAATAATTTGTACTTTTTATTTTTTTCATTTAAGTAACTCATTAAGTTTAAAAAGAAAAATGCTACAAATGAATAACAAATAATCATATAAGAGCTTGATATCTGAAGATAAGCTGACGCATTGAATGGAAAGAGTCCAAAAAATAGTGTCACAAAAACTGATAAAAACTTATTTGAAAAAAACTTATAACTTAAGAGAAAAGTAAAATAACAAGCCAAAAAAAATAATATGAGATTAAAAAGATAGATTAAAGCTTCACTTGACCCAAGAAAAAAATATATTGAAGTTAAGAAGAAATAACCTAAAGGCCTGTAGAAAATCCCATAAGAGTTTATCCATTGTGAGATATTTCCTAAAAATCCAAATTCTTCGATACCATGGATTTGGTTAAAATCGTCTCCATAAAAACCTATTATGCCAAACCAGACGAAAGGAAATACTAAGCCCAATAAAAGATATAAAATCCAAAAAGAAGAAAAGAAACTATTTTTTTTCATTTAATTTTTCAAAAAAAAGATTAATTTCCTGATTTCTACTTCTTGCATGTTTAATAAATTTTTGGACATCAAATTCATAAGAAAATACAGAACTTTTGTAGAGTTTCCAAAAGAACGGATAAAGCATTATTGCTCTAATGAATAAGGAAGTTGATTGAATTATATTCCCTTTCTTGAAGAGACTCTCATAAAAACTTTTTAGATATTTTTTAGATTTTGGCTTTCTATAAATTTTTAACTTGAAAAACCACTTTTCATATAATTTAAATAATAAATCTCTTTTTTTCAGGTCTTCTTTTATGATGTTTATTCCATATTTTTCATAAATATATAAATTTATAAGGCCAAAAAAACCAAAATAAAATTGAGAATATTTAATATCAGATTTTCCCCATGACTCTTCATAAACTCTAAGTTTTATTAGCGGTTCTTCAATAAAATAAAGATCGTAACCCGCGATGATCATTTGTAGATACATATTGAAATCAATTGATTTTTTAAAAAAATTATCATATTTACCTATTTCATTTAAGACATTTTTTTTTATAAAAATTGAAGAATGCGCAAAAGGATTCATTTCTAAAAGTTTTTCTTTTAAAAAGAATTTATTTGCCACAAAATTCGTTTGACCTATAAAATCTCCCTGAAAATTTACAAGTATAGAATTTGTTGCGACAAAATCTTTGTTATTCATCAAGCAAAAATTAATTTGCTTTTCTAGTCTGTTGTTAATGCAAATGTCATCTGCATCAATGATTGCTATATATTCTCCCTTGGATATATTAACCGCTTCATTCAAAGCATTAGCCCTCCCAATATTACCAGGCTCAAGTATTTTTATTCTTTTGTCATCAAAGCTTTTCAAAATTTTTAATGAATGATCTTCAGATCCATCATCAACTAAAATATATTCAAAATTTTCATAGGTTTGGTTTAAAACGCTATTTATAGTGTCAGATATAGTTTCTTGACTATTTTTAAAAGTCGTAATTACACTTACTAAATTCATTTAATAAATTAAAATTTTTATTTCTACTTTATCAACTTGCGAAGACTCCCAAGAGACCTTTTTAGTTTTAGTCATTTTTAAAAATTCTGGAAAATAAACAGAATCATCTATTTGAAATTTTAAATCTGGCTGAAATAGAATTTCTCCGATAGCCTTTTCATCATAAATTAAGATGATAATATTTGAACTCTTTTTTTCTAAATTAATTTTTGGGGAAAAAAACAAAAATCCTTTTGAAAAGAAAGCATCTAAATAGTCTTTGATTAAAATTTCTTTATTTTTTATTTCAATTTTTCGGTTCCATTCATAAGAATTTTCCTTTTCAACCCATGAAATTAAACTGTCCTTTATATTTATTTTCTTTTTTAATGATAAATCTTTAAATAAAAAGGAAAATTTATTTGTATCCTTTTCTTGTTCTTTAAAAAAAATATATCTCGAATGAGCTGATTTCTCTTCTCCTGAAATCATTTTTTTCAATTTATTTTCTTTTGAAATTTGATCATACGAAAACCTACCGATATCAGAAATGATTTCTAATCCATCATAATAAATTATAAAACTACCAAAATCTTCATGCCCATGTCCTGAAGATAAAAACCTAGAATTAGTATCTACACATGAAATAAGCTTCCACTTATTAGTATTTAAGATAAAGATATTTTTATCAATGAGTGATTTATTGAATTTCTGTATTTTAGGTAAATTTTCTAAATTCCATAAAGTGGACCAGTTTTTTTGCGAGTTAGAGTATAAATCGAACCAATTCAAACTAAAATCAGGAGATATGTCCCCGATTTTAGGTTGTGGGTTGAATTTAACGCTATTAGAGAAAACTAATTTTTTTGAAACAGAAAGCATTTTAATGAGAAGATTTTCTAACCAAATCGTAAATGCTTCATCATCTATATCTTGAGATATTAAATAAATTTCACAAATACTTTTGGTGATTAAATTATGATAATGAGTTGAATTTTCTTTTAAGAACCCATTTTCAGAGAGCATTTTTGGCAAGTGCTTTTTAATTATTTTTTTGATATTTCTAATATTTCTTGGTTCCCGATAAATGTCGCGCCAATATATAAAGCCCTAGCATTATTTAGAATATGATTATTTGTTTTTCCAGAGGGAAGGTATTCTAGTTTTTTTAATAATAAAAAAAGCTGAGAATAAGTATAATTTTTAAGCTTCTCATCTAATTGGGTTTTATCAGAATTAAATTTCTCTAAAAAAATAAAAAAAATTGATAAATTACAAATTCTTTCTGAAATATTATACGGAGCATTAAGAATTTGGGATGTTTTCTCATTTTCTATTTCAATAAATTCATGAATCAAATCACTATAAAGATTTATGTCTGCATCATTATTCTGTGCAATTTTTTCTAAAACCCAATGAAAGCGAAAAAAAAGATTTTGAGTTTCTTTGTTGTAAGAATTTAAATTTTTTCCCTTCCAAATTTTAACTAAATCATCTGAACTAATTTTTTTATCATGAAAAGTTATTAAATCTTGACTGATAGATTTTTTAATCAATTTTTTTTTTAAAAAATTGCCTTTAACTTTAAATTGATTATTTTGATTATTTTGTAAGGTTTTTTTTACCAAACTTCTAATATCTTTTGGATACCAGATAGTATTATAGAGACCAAAGAAAAATATTTTTATCCTTAATTCAACAGCTTTAAAAGAATAAAAAAAAAGTTTAAATAAAATTATCATCAGGAATCTTGACTTGATATGTTGGATCTTCTGTTCGAGATAGGGCTTCAACCCTATTCTTTATAACTTTTAATAAGGAAGTAAAGATATAGAAAGAATATGAAAAAATATTCAAAACGATTTCTTTTAGTTTAACAAAGCCTTATCTAAATCCTCTATCAGGTTAACATCATTCTTAATAAAGGGGCATTTATGCAGTCCTGCATTTCCTAAATTAATATATCTTAGGACATTATTTCTTAGCCATTTTGACGGTCCAAGTTTGATTTCTTCAGGAATTTCATAAAGATCTGCTATCTTAGAATACAAATTCCAATATCGAGATACATCGTCTTTACGAATTTTTTTCTTTCTCTTAACAAAGTTGAATAAGACTATCTCCGTTATGCAGTAAATTAAATCATAATAATTGGGAAAGAAATTATTATAATTCTCCCAGTCTATTATCCAAATGACCAAATTTTCATGAAAAACTACATTTGATACTGATAAATCTCCGTGACTAAAATTCTCTTTTTTATAAATTTCATTCTCACGAAAAAAATCTATCAAAGAAACTAACCTATCATAATTAGAGCTTAATCCAGCGTGACAGTTACCAATCTCTCCATCAATATATTTAAGATGCAACTCAGAGTACTTACCATTATTGGTATAATCAAAAATATATGTGGACAAATCTTTTTGTAATAATTTACAAAATAAATTAGCTCCTTCATATTCAGATTTAATGGATGAGCACCCTTGAACAGAAAATGCCTTCTTTAATGTTTTTTTGGCAACTCCGTCAACTGTTAAGATACATGTTTGTACGCTAGTGAAATGGCTACAATTACGAATTACTGATACATCATTCCCTATAATCTTCATAATTTTTTGGCGTGTACTATAAAAGAAGGTGCAAAAAAGGTTAATCCTAATTTTTTATAAATAATTAATTCAACGAATTTTATAACAACCTTCTTTACCAAAGACTTCTTTCCTAAGGGCGAATTTTCCCTATAAAATTTTTTAAAATTATTTTGATTTAGTACTAATTCTGGATTTCGATAATCAGGAAAAGCATAACTAATTTTAACGTCTACAAACCCTGCTGACTCTATAAGTTTAATTAAATTACTGCGTGAATAAGTCCAGGTCCTAAACTCTGAACCTTTAAGAATTTTATGCATAGCATTTTGAAAAAACCTTGGCATAAAAGAGATAAATCTAATATTGCAGTGAGGCTCAGGTAATCCGAAGAAGTAAAGGAAATCATATCTATTTTCAATTGCTAGATATAGTGTGCCATCTTCCCTTAAAGACTTATACAATCGTTTTAGGAATTCTTGTTGTAAATCATATGGAGATTTAAGTTTTGATTTCTTTTTTTTAGCTTTCTTATCAACTTTATTAACTTCATAATTATCTCTATAAGGTACCCACTCTAATACACCATTAACTATAATTTTTGAGAAAAAAGTATTAGGTAGCTCTTGCTCATTTAAATCTGAACAGATTATTTCTAAGTTATTCAATTTTTCATCTAATTTCCTTCTCTTCAAGAATAAAAGACTCTCTTTTGTCTGGTCTATTGCATAAACTTTGGCATTCGTCCTTGCTAAAGGAATGGTCAGAGCACCCCACATTGCACCTGCATCAAGAATAACATCATCTTCATTTATATCTAATGTAGCTATACCCCCGGAACGCTTGGGAGAAAAAATTACTTCTTCATGCTGAGGAAAAAATTTCTTCATTACTTTAAACGCGTCTTGATTTTTCAAGTACTGTACGTAACCTGAGTTTTCTTCTTTAGATAGATTTGACCAGTAATTACCTTTTTTTCCATACCAAATACCATCTTCTTCGATAAGGCCCAATGTTTGATAATTTAATTGTTTCTCCATATGAATCCTTATTTTTTTTATAGCTCAATTAGCAATAATACTTATAAATTCAATATATTTAACTTTATTTTTGTATGATTTGAGTCTTATTCAGAATCGAAAAGAGTCCTTGATTTGATATCAACTCATTGTAGCTACCCTGTTCAACAAGCCTACCTTTGTCTAGAACATAAATCTTTTCAGCTTTCTTTATAGTAGAGAGCCTATGCGCAATAACTATAAGAGTATATTGGGAAGCAATACTTTCAATGGCTTGTTGAAATAAAGCTTCTGATCTACTATCAAGCGAACTTGTTGCTTCGTCTAAAATAAGCAAAAAAGGTTCTCTTATCAGCGCCCTTGCTATTGAAAGTCTCTGTTTCTGGCCGCCAGATAAATTTGATCCGCCTTCTCCAACTTGAGAATCAAGACCTAAGGGGAGCTGCTCTACAAAATCTTTTATTTGAGCTATTTCTAAACATTTATTTGCAAGTGTGTTATCGAACTCTTGGTTTAAAAACAAGTTCTCTTTTATAGATCCATCAAAAAAAATACTTTCCTGAGAAACAAAGCCAAGCTTTTTCCTATAAGAGTTAATATTCAATCCATATAAATCGCTACCGTCTACTAATATCTCTCCTTCAGTGGGTTTTATTAAACCAATACATAAATCTAAAATTGTAGATTTTCCCGCTCCACTAGGTCCAACAATGGCAATGAAATTTCTTGGATTTATTTTGAATGAAACATTACTTACGGCATCTTCATCAGAGTTTGGATATCTATAAGATACATTGCAGAATTCGATACTGTCTTCAATCCCTTCAAAAGCAACAGAATCAGAATTTATTGATTCTCTGTTATTAGAGCTCGAAAAAATTAATTCATCTATGATTTTGAGAGATGGTTTATGGGCAATATAACTATAATATTGGCCTTGGAAACTAAAAAACTTAGGGGTTATTCTCATTATTATATACAAGAAGATTAACAATATAGATATATCAACCATTAGAAATTTAACTGCAACATAAAGTATTGCAACCAAAGCTGCGCTAACAAAAGCCTGCAGTTCAAATCTCATCAAAGACTGATTGATAATCATCTTTTTAAGGACTTCAATTACCGAATTATTGTAATTATTTAGTTTGCCTTTAATTAATTCTTCTATTCCAAATGCCTTAACTAGTTTAGATCCCTTAAAAATATCTACTATTTGCCTATTGTAAATAGTATTTGCCTTAACACTTTCGTCTCCTAATAAACCAACAGCATTGATTAGACGTTTTGAAGTTATTGCTGCTAATAAAATTGTAAAAAGAGCTATTAGAGATAATTTCCAAGAAAGTAGAATAGCCAATATTACGTATACTGAGAGCTGAACAAAGAATGCAAACATATTCACTAAGGCTACAAATGACTCAGATGCTCTATCCGACTCTACCATAAGCTTGTTGCTTAATTCTCCAGTAGAAACTTCGTCTAAATGTTCCCATCTAGACAATAAAAGACTGGAGGAGGCTTCATTTCTTATTTTTTCAAGTAGATCATATCTCGAGTGAGCTAAAAATCTATCTTGTAAGTGTATGCAAAAGAAAGAAAGCACCATAAAAAATAAAGCTACAGAAAGTATATACCCGACCGATAAAGGAATATTTAGGGCGCTAAAGAATTGAGGAATATAACTAAATGGAGGTCCCAGGCTCGTATCAGCTATAGAACCACTGACCAAAAATGTGACAATAGGAATAAGAACAGAAATACCAAAAGCTTCGGCAAAGCCGGCTAAAAATATTAAAGATAACACTAGAGGTAACCTAGGTAGTCTTCTTAACAGGATTAATTCATTTAATAATTTCATTTGTAGTAACGATATTTTAACTCACTAAATTCTTGTAAAGATTCTAGATTGACAGTTCTCCAAAATACTTTTTATTAAAACCAAAAAACCTTACTATTTTTTGTAATAAGTATTAAATTTATATTCGTAATTTGTTCTCATTTATATTTTGAAAACTTTACCGTAAATTAATCTTCAAATACTTCGCTTGCGTTTATTATATATTCAGCGCTGCCTCTGTATATTTTTGTACCTACACGGACTTCCTTGTAATGAGAAAGCTCCATGTCTAATGTTTCTAAAACCCACCACTTGAAATCTTTAAATCCCAGCATATCTCTAAAAACGACAGTGGATGAAACACGCGGGTTTATCTCAAAGAGTCTAGGGCCATCTTTGGTTAAACGAAGTTGTATATTATATAGACCTGGAACATTCCAAGCTGAAATTATTTGCTCAATGTATTTTTCAATTTCTAAATTTTTTACAACAATAGCTTTACCCGTAGAACCTCCTACCAAAACTCTTTTTAGCAACAATATTCTGCTTTTCAGCTCCTTAGACACGTAAACTGCACATGTATATTCTTGATCATCAGGTTCTAAATATTCCTGCCAGACGTATCCTTTACTAATTTCCAAAAATTCTGAATCTGACGAAATTTTGCGTAATCCTTTCCTTCCTTGTCCTCTTTGAGGTTTAATGATCACTGGATACCGGAGGGGTTTATTTCCAATACCAACAATTCCATGTTTGGGAACCTTTATTCCAGAGCTATTTAAGAAATTTAAAGTTTTGTGTTTATTAAGAGAATTTTTTATTAAAACTGCGTCATTTATGAGTACTTTGCAAACTTCTTCAATGACTGAAAGGTTCTCTGAAATGGTTAAAATTTCAGCTTCACTAGTAGGTACAAGCAAATCAATTTTGCTATTGAGGATGTAATCTTTTAACCATTGTAGATAATTATCTGCATTTGCATGAGGAGAAACATTTACCTCATCAAATATTAAGGAGCCTGGGTGATCCTCTGATATATCAGAGCCATATAACTTTTCAAAAAAATTCCATTCCTTTAGAATTCTACCTATGTCAAACCCAATGTTACTTGCAACTCCACTCACAAGGACTCTCATTACTATTTCCTTTCGAGAACTCTTGTAAGATAACTGTAACTTGGATCGAACTTTGAAATATCATTTCTAAGTCGTTCGCAAGAAAAATTTACTTTGTAGGGTACAACAGACATATTTGATGTATCAAAAACAAAAAAACTTGCTAAAGAACTTTGATCTCTAGGTTGTCCAATAGAGCCTGGGTTGATTAAATATTGATTATTATAAAACCAAACAAAAGAGTGATGCGTATGTCCTAGAACAGTAACGTCGCTACTAGAAAGTTGATTAATTAATGTCTCAATAGGTGCATCAGGATATACATATTCGTCCTCATCATGAATTGAACCATGTGCTATCGTGAAAGATACATTATCCAATTTGGTTGTTAATTTGGATGGGAGATTTTTCAACCAAGTTATTTGAGATATTGAAAGTTGTTCTTTTGTTCTCAAGTACGAAGAGCCATATTTTTTTGTAAATTTTTCCATAAGAGATTTATCTGATAAAGCATTTAAAAAATTTCTTTCATGATTCCCGCGAATGCAGAATATATCTTTTCTTTTCATGCATAAATCTATAACTTCATTGGCATAATAATAGTAACCCACTAGGTCTCCAGCAATATAAATTCTATCCAAATCTTTTTGCTCAATTATTTTTAAAACTGCATCAAATGCTTCTATATTAGAATGAATATCAGATAGGAAAGCTATTTTCATTTTGATCTCCAATAATTTTCTGCCTCAATTTTTAATGCATCATGGATTGATAAATCAATTGTCATTTTTTGCGAATTTAGACATATATTTTTTTCAACAAAATATGGAAAGCTCTCTGTTTCAGAATTTATATTTCTCTTGGTCTGATTTGCCACACCATTTAACGTATCTAATATTTCTTTGCTAGTTATGTGTCCAACGTTGGAGAGATCTATAATTCCCATTGGACTTGATTGTAAAACTTTTATTATCGCCTCAGCTGCATCATCCTTCCTTACTAAAGAATACTTAAATGAAGGCTCATCGATCGACTCACTCCCTGTTAAGGATAATTCACACAAGCGTTGGAACCTATTTGAGTAGTCATCCGCTGAAAATACAAATGGAAGCCTTAAAATAGTAGTAATATCAATCAAATTCGATGAATAGAGCCTAAATTCTGATTGAATTTTACGCTTTGTATAACCTTCAATATTAGTCAGGTTTAAATTTTCAGTCAGTTTTTTTTCTGAAAATAAATGATAGTCGAAATGGTTGTAAACAAAAAAACTTGAAATCATGATGTAGTGATTTAATTCACTAATAAATCCTTGTTCATACAATTCTGACATACCATAGCTATCCTCTCTATCAAAGTTAATCATATCTAGTATTATATTAGGACTAAAATGTACTAATACTTTCTTAAGATCATTAACATTCTTCCTATCGCACACAAAATGCTTAACTTTTCTTTTTTCTTTAGATCGACTTAAAGAAGCAATTTCAAAAAAATTTACTTCAGAAATCTTATTTACAATAGCTTTTCCAAGATATCTTGACCCCCCTAAAACAAGAATTTTCATAATTTATCTTTCCAACTTTAAATCATAGTACCTTGAAAGCCAGAAGTGGAAAGCTAAAATTTTTCCTTAGAATTTTTTCTTCTTTTCGTAGAAATGCGGAATTGTTCTTCTTTACGTCCACTATTTACTAATAAATTTTTCCATTTCGATACTTAATACAAAATGTAATTTCTACTCATGTTTTTAAAAAATTTGCCTATGACATCCTAACAGTAACGAGATCATTTATAAATTTTCATAAAAAAATAAATACTTTAACTTACTATTTCTCTATAGGTTTCTTCAATAAACTCTTCGTGAGAAAGGTCTCTTAAATATTTCTTATCGAAGGTAGGATAACTTTTCTTTACCAATGTGCCGTCATAGAATTTTTGAAGAATTTGTTCCAACTCATCGTTACTTCTAACAATATGTATTCTTTTTTCAAGATCTTGAAAAGATGTTTCATTTAATAAATAATCTTTTGGCACAAATAGGACTACTTGTAAATTATGGTAAAGGGCAAAATTTAAAACTCTTGTAGCAATTATATCCAGAATAATTAGCTCGTAATTCTTCATTATTCTCTCTATGGAGCCATCTAATAAGATCTTTGGTTTATTTTCTGTAAGATTGTTTTTAACTAAATTTCGAAAAAAAATTGTACTTAACTTCCACTCAATTGGATGCACTTTTATGTCAAGTTTTAAATTTAACTTATCAGTTAAAGAAATTAATTTCGTTGTAAAATTGAATCTTTCAAAATTAGTTATAAGCGCTCTAGGATTCTTAAAGGTAAAATGTTCAGGTGGTCCTGCAGAATAAAGAATTCCTTTTTTATCTTTTTTTGAAGGTAAAAATTTTGAAAATTCTATAAATCCGGCTCTTTTATACGAAATTCCATCTTTGATAGGGTAAGACTCAATTTCATAGTCATTCAACAAAAATTGAGTTCTATGAATTGTAAGATCATTTTCACAAAAATCGTCTAAGAAGCTAGCTGGAATAAAATTAAGCTCTATTCCTTGATGCCTCATAAAAACTACAGGGATCTTGAGCATATTTGCCTGAAAACAACTTTTTCTATCTACTAAGTTCGTAGCCCCACTGGAAAATACCAGAGCATCAACTTTATTTGATTTTAATTTACTTTTAAGTAGTTTTTCTATTGAATTGGAATAAATAGATACATTCCTTATATAGCTGTTAAAAAATTTCTTTAGAGGTGATGAGAATCTAGGTAGAAATTTATGTAAAAAGTTATCTATTTCTTTTTCTAAATTTACAATTGTATTAAAAGATATGTCTTCTTTAGTTAAATTGTCTTTTAAAATTCCAGTAAAACTTATTTTTTTGAACGTTTTTTTTGAAAAATTTCTTAGCAAGAAATCTGTATCGTAGCCTGTTTGAGCAACTAAAATTTGCTTCTTTGTTGAGGTTTTAAGAAAAAAAACTCTTAAATAACTTATAAAATTTTTAAGCTTTCTAAATAAAATTTCTGGACATCGTTTTAAAAATTGCAACTTTCTTAAAAATGAAATCCATTTTTCATCATTTTTGTTGCTGTATAAAATCTCTGATTTTGGTAATCCATAATGAAGAAATTGAAGTGAATGCTCCAAACCATTTCCTAGATTATTAAAACTTAAGTCTTCTATACTGCAGTCTCTTATGGATAGTTTTTCAAAATCTTTAGGAACAATTAATTTTACATTAGAGAATTGATTTTCTATTTGATCGCATAAAGAGTTTATAAAAAAAAGGTCTGTAAGTTTATGAACAAACCAAAAACCATTATCATAAAAACTTCCGCTCATTGCATTTGATTTAAGAATTTGATCGCAAGATAAAAGTAATGTCCTTAATCCATTATTAAAGGAATCTATTTCGTTATGAAATTTTTTCCTTGAATAAAATCTTTCTATGAAAATGGAAGAAGAATCTAAATTTTTTAAAGAGGATTGAGAGAAGAATAAGACCTTATCCGAGTTTTCAAAATTGAAACTTTCATCTTTTAAACTAGTCCCAAGAATCCATAGTCTGGGTTCTTTATCACTTTTCATATTATCTATAGAAATCTTTTAATTTGGAAGATTCAACATTCATCAACATATCAACTATAGAAAGGTTAGGAATATAATCGCCCCACATTTGTTTGTAGATCAAGTCTTGATATTCATGAAAATGAATATTTATATTGGAAATTTTAAATTTTTCTTCTTGTACATAATTTTTCCCCAATGCTCCAAATATAAAATCTGAAGCTGAAAAATGCTTGCATAAATTAATTATTAAATCCTGCTTCTTTCCAAAAACATTTAAATTACTTAAGTAAACAATCTTGGTATCTATATTCAAAAAATCTAAGAAATAGGAAAGTAAATGAGAATTTAATTCATTAAGTAATGTCCAATTCTTTCTATAAGTATCTTCAAAAAAATTTTCGTGTTCCTTAAAAAATGGCGATTTATGATAATTTTGTTGAATTGATTTCCAGTGTTTCTTATACCAAGGTTGATGGTTAACAATCTCTATATCTTTTATAGATTTAGAAGTATGACCTTTTAAGCTAACTGGCACCGTTAACCATGTTAAGCCATTAGAAGTTTTAATTTGATTTCGATTGGTAAAACTGTTTTTTTCAAATTGAACATCGTCCAAGATTATAAACACATCAGACAATGATATTCTTTCAATAAATCCTCCCCAAGGTAGATAAGCTGGCTGGTGAGCACTTATTTTCATTTTAAAAAATAAGCCTATGAACTTTAAAAGCTTCTGCAAATGGATAGCCTATAACAGTTCCCCATCTCTTTGCTATTACCTCTAGTGCAAGAGGTGATCTAGGATGAGGATAATCTCGCACTTCTCCAGAGTAAGCATTAATTGCATCCATTTTTGCATCAATACTATCTTTTTCTAATTTGATGAATAAATTAGGATTAAAACTTAAGTGATTGTCAGGAAATTGCCATTCGGTAGATGAAGGAGTTTCAAAAGAAGCTACATGAAGGTTTTTAGCAATTGGTCTAGAAGCAGTCATTACTGCTTGGCTCGTAATTCGATGGTCTATGTTTAAATCATTATTATGATGAGTTAAGACTATATCAGGATTAAATAATTCTATTTGCTCCTCAACAATTTTTATTACAGATAAAAGACTTACGGTATCAAATTCGTTATCAGGAAGATCAAAAACTTCAACTTTTTTGAAACCCACAATAGAAGTTGCTTTAATAATGTCACGTTCATTTCTTTTAATTTCTTCTTTATAATTTTTATTATCCTTATTCAAACGTGAAGTAACTCCCTTGCTTAAAATAACTGCACTCGCCTCAGCAGAAAGGTGTGTAGAACACTTATGTATGGTGCCTCCAGCTCCTAAAACCTCATCATCTGGATGAGCGGCAACTACAAGAATTTTTTTGTTTGAAAAAATATTACCCATAAATAATTGAATGCGATTATAAATGATTGGATAGATTTTTTCTTAACTTTCAAAGTCCTTAAGCAAACAAGGATTAAAGGAATAAACAGGCCTAACAAGCTTTTTGTGAAGAATTTTGTTTAGGTGTTCGTATCCAATACCTTCTCCAGGCCTGACAAAAGCTAAGTCTTCTATAGTAATCCTATGACCTGTAGTTAAATTTATCTTGTAATGGAAACTCCTTCGAGACTTATCTTTATTGGATTCTTCAATCTCGCTTCTGCCCCAAGTTCCTTGTGAAATATTATTATCTAAAACTCTTATCCATTGAGTAAGCAATGAGAACTCATCAGGCTCCATTGACATATGATGTTCAGCACGGTCTTGATCATTCCTATTTAAAGTGAAATGTTTTTCAATAACTTCTGCACCTAAAGATACAGCTGCAATAGAAAGCTCATGACTTAATGAATGATCTGAGAAGCCAATTTTTAGATCTTTATAAGTTTCCTGGAGAATCTTTATGTTTCCTAGAAAAGCGTTATGAGGATCAAGAGGATAATCACTTACACAGTGCAGAAGTGTTAAATCCGAATTCTGAAAGATACTAACGGCTTTTTCAATTTCTTTCTCTGAGCCCATTCCTGTTGACATGATAATAGGTTTATTAGTTTTAGAAATCTCATTAAGCAAATTAGTATTTGTTAAGTCCATCGAAGCAACTTTGTAACCACTTATGCCTTTAAAACTCTCTAATTCTTCTAATATTTCAACAGATACAGGAGTTGTCATAAAATCAACATTCAAAGAATTGGTAAAATCTATAAGTTCCTGATGATCATCTAAAGGTAGGGCTAAATCTTCTGCAAACTCATACCAATATTTAAATTTGCCATCGTCCCAATCAGGCAAGTCAGACATTAAAACTTTTGGTGACACAATATCTAAACCTCGAAATGACTGAGTTTTTATGGCGTCTACTCCAGAAATAACTGCCTGTTTTACAAGTTGTTTAGCCTTCTTAACAGATCCATTATGATTATTTCCAATCTCAGCAATAATATAGGTCATCGGCTTAATTATGTTGCAATAAATTTAAGAACTTTTGCTCTACTAGGGTGACCTTCTTCTGGAAAGTCATCTACTAAAATATTAATATCCTTGACATGGCACTGCATATCTCTTCCTTTGATAAATTCTAATAGCTCTTTTTTATTTAACTCTACCCACCCTTCTTTAAGATAATAATTGATTGTAGATTTATTATTTTCAGGAACCATTGCGGTGGTCATTTCTATACCGTTTAGCTTAACGATTTCTTGTTGTTTTCTATAGAGCGATTTTTGTAAGAGTATTTTGATTTCTTTAGCTAAATCAATTTGCATTGCCATCCTATGGCCATGCAAGTTATTTAACCATTGTGAGCTAATCAAGTAAGAAAGTAGCTCGCCTTCTGAAATCACCGCGGTACTGAATTTCCATTTGCCTTCTCTGTCAGAAAGAAAATTATCTTCTAGCCAGGGGGAGCCATAAGAATCTGTACCAAGTATAAAGCTAGTATCCCTCTCAATCTTAAGAATTTCATCTAAATGATGATGCATTAATTCTTTATTCAATATTTTTAATGACCAATCTTTATCCATGAATCTAAAACTCTATTAAGATCTTTTCTAGGTATTTTATCCTCTACTTAACTAAAGTTAATAATTATTTTGATTAATTGATTTCAAAGTAAACTTTTCATTGCTTTTAAGATTCTTTCAGGAGATTTTCCATCAAAGTACTTGATTTGTTTTCTTATCATCTTCTCTCTAGATTTCTCAGAGAAAATTAATTCTTTAATGGAATTCAATAAAAGACTAAGGTCTAGTTGTTCAAAATTTCCCATTCCTTTAGCAAGGCCCATCTGACTTATTTTTTTATAAAACCTTGACTGATTTTTTGCTGACCAACCTACTATCAAAGGTAATCTGCAAGAAAAAGCTTCAATTGAAATAGTACTTGCTGAACATATTCCGATCTTTGAGGACATCAAAAGATCGCATATACTTTCAGAAGACAAATTATCAAAGAAATTAACTCTTAAACTTTCGTTTTTAAAACTTTCCTTAACCAATAAGGAATTTTTGTTTAAAGGCCCTAGAACACAGGTTATTTTTTCGTTAGTATTTTTTAAGATAATGTCTATAAGCTTTGAAGTTATTTCTTTTGGGTCTGAAGCCCCAAGATTTAAAAAAATTCCATCTCTCCTTACCGAAGACCTGACTTGTGATTTAGCCTTTTCAAGAAAACATTTTTGAATCAATGCATATTCAAAACCAAGACATAAGGTTGTTTTTTTCAATTTCTTAAAGTCTTTCTTCTTTAGACCTGGACTATGATTAATGATTAAGTCAGCTTCGAAGTCATCTGCCAATAGATCGTCTACGAGAACAAGTTTTATCTTATTTTTGATACAGAATTTTTTAAAGCTATCTAAGCTTTCGTAGCCATCGATTACCGCAATGTCAAAATCTTTTATTGTAATAGTATTTGATTCAAATTCAGTATTTGATTTAATTTTAGAAAGATCTATGAGAATAGCGCCAAAATCTAAATAAAGTTTCCGGAAATATTTTGGCATTTTTTTGAATGCTACATAAATGTTAAATTCTTTGTGTAATATTGAAGAAAGGGCTAACATTCTCATCGCATGGCCTGCTCCTAACTCCTGGTTAGAATCAACTCTGATTAAAATTTTAGGTTTAATTTTTTGCAATACGGTTTAGTCAATTATTAACAATTATATAAAATGCCTTCTAAAAGGTTAAACTTATTGTTGAGTCTATGAATATTGCAATAATTCCTGCTAGAGGGGGAAGCAAAAGAATTCCTCGAAAGAATATAAAAGAATTTAATGGAAAGCCAATAATTGGTTACTCTATTGAAAAAGCTCTAGACTCTAATCTTTTTGATAAAGTCTTTATTTCCACTGATGATGAGGAAATTGCAAAGATAGCAGAAAGCTTTGGAGCTGAGGTACCTTTTATCAGACCAAAGGAACTCTCTGATGATTATGTTGGAATAAATCCTGTTATAAAGCATGCTCTTAAAAATATAGAAATAGATAATTATAAATTTGCCTGCTGTATATATGCTACCTCTCCATTATTACAGGTCGATGATCTCATAAAGTCATTCAAATTGATTTCGGAAAATGAATATAAATTTGTTTTCTCAGCAACTAAATTTCCCCATCCAATTCAAAGAAGTTTTAAGAAAAAAGAAACAGGGAAAGGTTTAGAAATGTTATTTCCTGAAAACTATAAAACTAGATCCCAAGATTTTCCAGAATGGATGCATGATGCTGGGCAATTTTACTGGGGCAAAATGGAAAGCTGGCTTGCAGAAGAGTCAATGAGTTTTAATGAAAATGCTAATGCATACGAGCTTCCAATATGGAGAGTCCAAGATATAGATACTGAAGATGACTGGAAAAGAGCTGAATTAATTTTTAAAGTTTTAAAAAATTACTAATTATCGACTTTAGAAAATCTTCTAGAAGAGAATGAAAAGAACTTCAAAACAAAGAAACAAGGTAAGATAAAGTAAACAGAAAAATAGAGCAAATATCCAGTACCATTCCTCATGATATGGTAACTTTGAATTGCTAAATAGGTATAAGTAACCAGTCGCCATATTGAAATTTTATTTTGAGTGACGATCCTGTGCAAATAAGAAAAAATAAAGCCAATCAAAATTCCTCTAAGTATTAACTCTAACTTCCCAAATCCAACGATTGATTGAGAGATGACTCCAAATCCTGCACCATAGCCAGTTCCTTGTAATCCAATCAAATTAATATACCAGCTTGGTCCATCAATTTTTTCAAATGGTAAAAATTGACTAGGTATTAAAGCAATATAATCAAAATTTGTAACAGAGAATGGGACTGTTTCATTGATGGAGAATTCTTGTAATCTAATTTTTAAGTCATATGAGGTAGCAAACAAAGAAGTAAACTCCTCATTTCCAGTAAAAAATCCTGCGATACTTAAAATTGAAGTCTGACCCGTTCTTACATAACCAAACAATAGAAAGCTTGATAAAGCGATTAAAAATAAATAAAAAATTTGATTTGCAGAAAAAGGCCTAACGATTCTGTGATATAAAAAAAATAAACCTAACATATGAATGAAGAACCAAGTACGGCCAGAAAGTCCTAAAACTACTTTTATTAATTCGTAAAACAGATAAATAAATAATAAGGATGCAAAGAATTTATTTTTTCTATTTATTAAAGTCAAAGTAAAAAACCAAATAGACATAACAAATGTTAGGGCAGAAAAATTATTTAAAATTTGTCTAACAAAATAAGGTGGGTTCTCTGGAAAAGCATATACTAATAAAGTTAAGATAAGATTCAAAGCAACATAAAATAATATTCCAATAAATATTTCAGAAGAATTTATCGGCTCGAAGCTTTGCTTTTCAAATGAAATTATATTTTTTTTTGGCCTAAAAAACATATAAGAGAAGGTTAAAGCTAGAATGAAAAATAAGTGATTAAGGGAGTGTTCCGCCATCTCCTGACTTGAAATTCTATAACCTCGCAATCTACCTTCTGTAAAAATATTTACTTCAAATCCATTCACAGCAAAACTAAATAAAGGAAATAAGGAATATAAAATAGTAATTGCAATTAGGATTGCTCCTGCGTCAAAAACTTCAAGTTTTCCTTCTATTCGGACTAAATATAAAAGAAAAAGTAAACCTACAGAAATAATCAAAAACATTGAGATTAATAAAAATAAATGTTCTGAATATGCAAAAAAAGGATATAAAAAACCGAATATTAATAAAGAAATACAAACAATTTCATATCTAAAAAGCTTTGAAGTCATTTACTAATTATCTATAGAAATAGATTTGTGAATTTCGAATAAATTATCAACATTTATTATATTTCTATTTTCTTCTTTATAATCATTTTTCAATTTTTCTTTGACTGACTCCCAAATTTCTGCAGGAATATTACTCTGCTCTGGTGTCCATTCTGATAAATAATTTTCAAGCGAAATTATTTTTTTTCTCCCACTAGCTGCATAAAATAAAGGAGTACTTGAAAGGCCTATGACTAGATCTGCTATTGAAAGTGCTTCATATATAGTTAAGTTATTTTTAGTAAAAAAATTTTTTTTTATTTTTTCTTTGGGGTGAAATCTAAAAATTTTAGTGAAAGACTTGGGAATAAGTTCGTCAAAAAAGATTTCAGCTTTATTTTTGTACTGTTTTTCTATCAAATCAATTAAGGACTTAGTTCCTTTAGATGTAACTAAAGGTTCAGAGAGTATTAAAGCTATTTTATTATTCTCACTCAATCTAGCCTTTTTTTTTGATTCAGTCACAAAAGTAGGATTTTTTGAAAGTTTGTCTACAAAATATTTTTTAGCGAAATCTTCAAAAACTAAGATTTTTTTTTCAAAATCTTTCTTTTCTAAATATTTTTTACAAGAGTCATCTGGAACTAAAACATAATCTGTTAATTTTCTTGATAATTTCCCATTCTTAAAAAATCTATCTATTCCTTTCCAAGAATCTAGAATTCCCAAAGAAGGAACTTTCATTGATGAAGCCTTAGCTATAAATTTTGAAGAAATATCTTTTTCTAAATTATCAAATCCACATATTAAAAGTTCATGATTTTTTGTTAATGAGCTAAAAGGTTCTTTAATCAACAATTTTGCATCATCAAAGATAGAAAAATCTAAGCTTAATGACTTATTTTTTGCTAAATTTTTTATCGCATAAATTTGCGCTGCCATTCCAGCTTCAGAAGAATGAAGAAGAACACGTTTCATAGATTTCTTAGAAGATTTGCAGAATTAGCTACCTTATCAATAGCCTTAACAAAATTTTTCATGTCATTAATAGTTAAAGGAGGTCTGCAAATCGAAGTTACAATCATGGAATCTTCCCAAAGATTCTTTGTAATTGGGAAATTTTCAAGATTTAAATTTTTAGTGTTTCCAAATTTTCTTTTAAATAGAGGAATTTCCATTAAAGGCCTCACATAATTTGCTACTGGGAAACCTTCAGCGTTTAAAGCTTCGATAAATTTATCCCTTGATACTTTTAAGACAGAAGAGTCATACTTCATGGGAAATAAGTAATATACATGAGTACATTTATTTCTGACTTTTGGAGGCTGAAGAAAGTTAAATTTTGAAATTTCTGCAAACAAAAAGGAAGCCAGTTCTTGTCTTCGGTTATTTAATTTTTCAAGTCGTCTCAATTGAGGAATGGCAATGGCTGATTGAAGTTCGGTTAATCTATAGTTGTAACCAATTATATCTTCGTGTCCATTGAATTCACTTGTCTCAGGAATTACAGCTTCTCCATGGTTACGAACTAATCTGCATCTGTTTGCAAGACACTGACTGTTAGTAATGATCACGCCCCCTTCTCCTGTCTGAATAGTTTTATGTCTATTTAGACTAAAAATTCCCATATGTCCTATCGTTCCGGTATAAAGATTATGAAATTTTGCCCCGGGAGCTTGTGCGTTATCTTCAATCAAGATTATATTTTTTTCGTCTGCAATTTTCCTCAATTTTTTTAGATTAGCTGCCTGCCCGAAAATATTTACTGCCATAATTGCCTTTGTTTTTGGAGAGATGGCTTTTTTAACCTTTTCAACATCTAAACAAAAATAATCAGGTTCTATATCTACAAATATCGGCTTAGCTCCGCACATCACAGCTGTTGTTGCAGAAGCAACCATAGTATAAGGTGAAGTAATAACCTCATCGTCTTCACCAACACCAGCAGCTATCAATGCGGCATGTAAAGCGGAGGTAGCAGAATTTACAGTTACAGAATATTTTATTTCAAATTTTCGGCAAAAATCTTCCTCTAGTTTTTTAGTCCATTTTCCACCTAGGAAATTATCTCCAGGAGCAGCTATATATCCTGAAAGTTGGCCTGTATTTAGAACTTCATTTGCTTTTTTTATTTCTACATTTGAAATAGTGTTATATGGCTTTAGGGGTGAATCCTGAATTGGTTGACCTCCCAATAATGCAATTTTATTTTTTTTCATATCTGCTTGTTAAAATTAAAAAGACAATTATAAAGAAAACTCTTAGTATTTTGATTTCTCCTATAAAAAAATTGCCAAATTTTGCTTTATCTATTCTTCTCTTAGTATCTATTTTCTTCTCTAAAATTCTATAACCTTTTCTTTGCAAAGCTTTTATTAATAATTCTGTACCAGCGAGATTTTTTGTATCAAATGGTAAAAGCTTCGCAATTGAAGAAATTTTATAAAGTTTCAAGCCACATAGGGGGTCAGAAATAGAATAATAAAATCTTGTTAGGCCTCCAACGAGATATTCAAAAATCCTGTTTTTAAATTTTCTTTCACCTATAACGATATCAGCATCTCTTTCTTTAGCAAGAGTGAAAAATTTTTCTATGTCTTCAACAAACATTTGTCCATCTGCATCGAAAGATATAGCATAATTAAAATCATTTTCTATTGCGTAAGCTAATCCGGAAGATAAGGCTTTTTCATAACCTTTATTGTCAGAATGTCTAATCACTGAGACAGGCATTTTACTTAAGATATCAAAAGTCTCATCTGTTGAGCCGTCATCGACAACCAAAATGGAGTAACTATGACTTATGAGGTCCTCTAAAACTTTTTTTAGATTGTTTTCTTCGTTGTAAGCAGGTATGAATACTAAAATTTCTTTATTATTCAAAATCTTTAATTGAAATATGTTGGCCCTTAACCATATTTTTATTTATTTTTTTTCCAAGAATATCTTCTATTTCATAAGGCTTTATAGAATCTAAAGGAGAAGGCCTCAAGACTTCCAAGTGATTTTCTTTTATCTCAGTTCCAGTTGATAAGTTATTTTTTAATCTCCAGCATCTTCTTTGTAAGACAACAGTTTCAATTTCATTTTCACATATATTTTTCTCTTCTTCTCCTAATGCCAGTTCAAGTTCTCTTGTTCTATAAACCATTTCTTTCCAATCAATGGGATCCATAGAAAATCCATGATCAGGACCTTCTTGTGACTTATCATCAGTGAAATGTTTTTCTATTGCTCTGGCTCCAAGTGCTACTGCGCCAAGAACTGTTGCATGGCCAGACGTGTGATCAGAGAGGCCAAGAACAGCCTCTGGCCATATTTGAGAATACTGTTTTAGAACATTTAAATTTATATGTTCAAAATTTTCATTTTTTCCAGTGTAATTCGTATTACATTGCATTAGACAGACAGGAACTTCTTCCTTGTGGATAATTTTCATTGCTCTTTTAACATCATTGATATTTGAAGCTCCGGTAGCAAGGAAAATTGGAACTTTTCTTTTACACATCCTTTGAATGATTTCTATCCAGGTAATATCACCTGAACCAACTTTATGTGCAGGAACATTTAAATTATCAAGTAAATCAACTGCCTCAAAATCATAAGGTGCTGAAAAAAAATGGACTCCTGCTTTATTACTAGAGTTTTGAAGTTCTTCTGTCCATTCTCTTGGTAATGAAGCCTGTTTGTAAGTCTTGAAAACACTTTTTTTCCAATTTGATTGATGTGAAGATTTAGTATCTAAATTTTTAAAACCATAATCTGAGACTATTTTCTCTGCTTGAAAGTGTTGAAATTTTACTGCGTCTGCACCTGCTTCTGCTGATAAGTAAATTAAATCTATAGCTTTATTTAAGTCTCCATTATGGTTTGCTGCAATGTCTGCAATGAAATAAGTTGGATGATTTAAACCAATTTTCTTTTTGTCGACTTTAATGTCTTTCATGTAAATTTATATTAGGAATTTGTTAATTTTAGTGGAAATTCAGGTAAATTTGTCATGTATTCTGTAAGATCTTCTTCCCAAGAAAAGTTATAGCCTGTCTTATTAAAAAATTTTGAACAGTCTGTTATTGAATAATTCGGTCTAATTTTGTCATTTACAAGATCTACTTTTTTAACCTTTGCTTTTAAATTTAAAAACTTGCAAGAATTTTCAACAAAATCATATTTAGTACAACTATTTGAACAGCCTATGTTGAAAGTACCTAATATTAATTCCTCAATAATTTTTTTTATGATTTGCGCTAATTTTCCAGCAGATATTGGGTTGAAATATATGTTTTGCCATCCATTCATTTCGACTTCTTTTTTTGCGTTTTTGATTATCCACCACAATAAGCTTTTTTCTGAATAAGGATTAATTCCATAAAAATCTGAACGGATAATTGTGAAGGGACCTTGATAATCTTCTACAATAAATTCACTTAATAATTTGGTTTCAGCATAAGCAGATATCGGGTTGGTAGAGTCAGTTTCTTTCCAAGGTTCGCCAGTAGAAGAATTTCCATATACTCCAGGAGTTGATAATTGAATTAAATGAGTTTTATTAAGTTTCAAAATATTAAGATCATGAATTAATCTTTTTAAGAAAAATGAATTTAACTGCATAGCTTTTAACTCATCTTTTTCACATCCGTCTACACTAACGAGGCCAGCTGTGTTGATTATGCAATCAGGCTTAAATTCACCTAAAATTTCTAAAAAATTTGATTCAAAGCTATTGAAAGAAAATTTCACAAAATCTTTCCTATCAACTTTGATTGAATTGTATGTAGACAATATTTCATAATCTCTTGAGAATGCTGAGTGACAATGAGAGCCTAATAACCCATTCCCTCCCAAAATTAATATTTTTTGCTTGCCCTTCTTCATATACTTAAACTAAATACTATAATAGTTATAATTCTTACTTATTTATATACTTTCACATGAAATATTGTTCTAAATGTCTTCAGCCAGACACCAGGCCAAACATTTCTTTTAAAAGAGGTGTTTGTCCGGCTTGCATATATGCAGAAGAATTGAAAAATGTTGATTGGCAAGAAAGATATGACATTCTTGAAAATATTGTTTCTAGATATAGAAATAAAAAAAAAGATGGAGCGTTTGATTGTATTATTGGAGTGAGTGGAGGAAAAGATAGTACAAGACAAGCTTTGTGGATCAGAGATAAGCTTAAGCTTAATCCCTTATTAGTTTGTTTGAGCTATCCGCCTGAGCAAGTAACAAACTTAGGAGTAAATAATTTATCTAACTTAATTGAGCTAGGTTTTGATACCTTAATTTCCTATCCTTCTCCTTTAAATTGGAAAAAATTAGTAAAATTGAGCTTCTTGAAATTTTCTAATTGGGGAAAATCTACTGAATTAGCTCTATTTTCGGCCGTTCCACAAATTGCAATTGAGTATAAGATTCCTTTAATTTTCTGGGGTGAAAACCCTGGTTTACAGCTTGGAGACTTAAAAACTCTTGGTAAGACGGGATACGATGGAAATAATTTGAGAAATATGAATACATTGTCTGGAGGGGAAGCTAACTGGATATTAAATTCTAAAATTCCCAGAAAGGAGCTTAATCCTTATATCTACCCGTCAAGAAAAGAATTTGAAGATAATAACCTTCAAATAATTTATTTGGGCTGGTTCATGGGAGATTGGTCTTTAATCAATAATGCACTTTACTCGGTGTCTGACGGTTTAAATATTAGAGTTGATGGAGTAGAAAAAACTGGAGATCTTGCAGGGGTTTCTGCACTAGATGATGACTGGGTGATTTTAAATCAGATGATTAAATACTATAAATTTGGTTTCGGAAAAGTATCTGATTACTGTAACGAAGAAATTAGATTAGGAAGGCTAAGTAAAGAAGAAGCTAAAGTTTATATTGAAAAATTTGACGACGCTTGCGATGAAAAATACATAGAAAGTTTTTGTAATTATATTGAAATTTCTATAGATGAATTTTGGAAACATGTTAGGCAATCAGCAAATAAAAAATTATTTGATGTAAAAAAGAATGGAAAGATTATTCCAAAGTTTGAAGTTGGTTTAGGGCTAAAAAGATGACTATAAAGATAAGTATTATTGATTATGGTATGGGGAATCAAGGTTCTATTGTTAATACTTTGAGGTCAATGGATTATAAAGTTTCTTTAGCAAGAAAGCCTGTCCAAGTCAAAGATAAGGATTTAATCATTTTACCAGGAGTCGGTGCATTTCCAGAAGCAATGAAAAACTTGAAGAAAAGTGGATTTGCCGATTTCTTAAAACAATTAGATGGTTCAAAGCCTCTCATTGGCATTTGTTTGGGAATGCAACTCTTAACTGAAAGCTCTTCTGAACTCAAGCATACTCTGGGTTTGGGAATAATTCCAGGCAGAATCGAAAAGATAAAAAATAATGAATGGCATATTGGATGGAACAAAATAAATATAAAAAAACATTTTAATAGTCTCAAGGAATTCAATAATGAAGATTTTTATTTCAATCATTCTTATAGGTACGTTGGCAGAGCAAGATTTGAAGTAGCGCATTCAGGAAAACCGTTTTTATGTCCAGCTATTATTAAAAAAGGACAGGTTTATGGATTGCAATTTCATCCTGAAAAAAGTCAACAAATAGGAAAAGTCTTTATAGCAAAACTTATAGAAGGTACCCTAAATGCTTAAAAAGAGAATAATTGGGGTAGTTAATGTTAAAGATAACATTGCAGTTCAATCGTTTGGCTTTAATAGATATTTACCTCTAGGAAAACCTGAATGTCTTATTGAAAATCTTGACAGATGGGGTGCTGACGAGATAATTCTAAATTTTATAGATTTAACCCAAAAAAGGCTTGGTCCTGATTTAACTCTTTTGGAAAGAATTGCAAATTTAGGAATTAAAACACCATTAGTATATTCAGGAGGTATTAGAAACATTGAAGATGGAAAAAATGTCATTCAAACAGGAGCTGATAGGATATGCGTTACAAGTCTTTTAGATGAAAATCCTACAATAGTCTCTAAATTATCAGAATTAATTGGGTTGCAAGGCGTAATAGGAGCTTTACCTATAGGGTTAGATGAAAAAGGTGTCTTTAAATATAATTATCTCAAGAAAAAAAATATATATTTTAAAGAAATATCAGAGGTAATTAATTTATCCTTCATATCAGAATTGCTTCTAATAGACTTTAAATCTGAAGGGTATAAAAATTCTTTTAATAAAAATTTATTAACTTACTTTAAATCAATAAAGGTTCCTTTGATTGTTTTCGGGGGTATCTCAGATTCAGATCAAATTCGAAAAATACTTCGAAAAAGAAATATTAGTGCTATTTGTATTGGTAACTCTCTTAACTACAAAGAAAATAAAATACAATATTTGAAAAAAGTCGTAAATAGCTCTCAAATAAGAGAACCAGCCTATCAAATAGAAGGAAAAGTTAATGTCTAATCTCAAAATTTGCAAAAGATGCTTTTATTCATCGAATCATCCTCTAGGAATCACTTTTGATGAAGAAGGTATTTGTTCTGGCTGCAGAATTCATGAAGAAAAAGATAGTTTAGATTGGAATAAGCGTTGGGATAAATTAGAGAAAATTTTATTGCCATACAGAAATAAATCCAAATATGACTGTATTGTTCCTGTCTCGGGTTCTCAAGACTCTTTTTATGTAATGCATATTGTTAAAGAAAAATTAAAACTTAATCCCCTCGCTATAAGCTATAACAAATATTTTAATACACCTTTAGGAATTAAGAACCTTTCAAATCTAAGATCAAAATTTAATATCGACTTAATTCAACAAAATGTAAATCCAATAATCGTAAAAAAAATTATAAAGTCTTCTTTGAGAACAATTGGTAGTATTTATTGGCCAATCCTTGCAGGTCAAACTGCATTTCCAGTTCAATGCGCAGCTAGGTTCAAGATTCCTCTTATAATTTGGGGTGCTCATCAAGGAGTTGAGCAAGTTGGTATGTTTTCTTATCAGCACGAAGTAGAAATGACGAGGAGATATAGAAAAGATCATGATCTGATGGGTCATGAAGCTGATAATATTCCTTCAATTTTTGATACTCTTACCAAAGAAGATCTTTGGCAGTATCAATATCCCGATGATAAGAACATAAATATTCATTCCATAAGAGGTATTTATTTAAGCAATTACGTTAGATGGGATCCTAAAACTCAACACGAAGAAATGATAGAGAAATATGGATACTTATCTAGTAAGTTTAAGAGAACTTTTGATTGTTACGATCATGTTGACTGTTTTAATTATATGAATCTTCATGATCAGATTAAATTATTTAAGCATGGTTACTCAAAGGTTACTGATCATGCAACAAGAGAATTAAGATTTGGCAGAATTTCAAGAGACTCTGGTTTAAAGTTAATAAAAAAATTTGAGCTTGAAGAACCAGAGTATTTAGATTTATTTTGTAACTGGATCGGAATAAGTGAGAGATCTCTTAAATTCATAATTAACCAGCATAGAAACGCTAAATACTGGAAAAAAATTGACCCTACCCAATGGGAATTCAATGGGGTGAGTAAATATATTAATCCAAAAGGAAAAGAAGCGGGTCCTAATAAAATTAACTTTAAATCTAATAGTAGCTTAGAATATGATCAAAATAAAAGATACGTAACTATAGGAAAAGGTTTCCCTTAAAAATGTCGATTAGAGAAAAGATCATAAGTGCAATGCTTGAAGCTGCAGAGACAAGAGAACTTACTCTCGACAAAAACCTAACTGATGAAACTAAACTCCTTGAAAACGGTTTAGATTCTTTGGGGTATGCTTTACAAAAAAGCAATATCTTACTTAAAGAGAAAAAAAATAGTGACTAAGACTATAAATAAATTTGGTAAACCTTCAGTTGATATAGCCGGTATTAAAGATTTTCTAATTGATGAAAATGATGAACTCATAAAAGGCGATAGACAAATAAATGAAATTTATATAAGTCAAAAAAAAAGAAAATCTTGTAAAAACTGTGATAGCAAGATTGAAGGTATAGACTTTTACAAACAAAATATTCCATATTCAATCTGTTCTGTTTGTGGTCATTTAAATGGTCTTTTCGAAGACTCTGATGAATTCTGTAAAATTGCTTATCAAGGTAGTGGAAAAGATGATTATAAAAAAAACTACATGGAGACCAATTTTGAAAAGTTCAATAAAAGAGTAAAATCAGTCTACCAACCCAAAGCAAAGTTTCTAATTGACTCTCTAAAAAAAGACAAAAAAACTCAAGAATTAAATTCTTCATTTTGTGACGTAGGAGCTGGATTAGGATATTTTATAAAAGCTCTCAACCTTGAAGGACAATCTAATGTTAAAGGATTTGAAGTTTCAAAAGAAAATGTAAATCTTGCAAATGAAATTCTAAAAAATAATTCCGTTGAATATTATGAAATTAAAGACACTTTAAAAACCATTAAATCAATTAATTCAGAAGTTGTATCCATGATAGGAGTTTTAGAACACCTTCAAGATCCAATAAGTATTCTAAAAACTATTAAAGAAAACAAATTTATAAAATATATTTATTTGAGTGTTCCTATCTTTGGGCCATCTGTATTTTTTGAGATACTTTCACCAAATACTTTTCATAGACAACTGTCAAGAGATCATACCCATCTATACACAAATGAATCTCTGGAGTGGCTTTGTAAAAATACTGGTTTTGATAGAGTTTCTGAGTGGTGGTTTGGACAAGATATGATGGACCTTTATAGGCATATTTTAGTTCATGCAAAAAAAAATAATGAATTAAGCGTTAAGGCTTCTGATTTATTTAAATCGATGTTGAGTCCTATAATCGACTCTTTGCAATTAACTATAGATAAGCAAAAGCTATCAAATGAAATTCACTTACTGCTCAAAAAAAATTAATTTAAAAAATCATCATAAATATTATCTATTACCTTTGTAAAAGCCGAAATACTTGGTGGAAGAGTATAAAAAGATCTTAATTTATTTATGGTTTCTTGATTATCCGGTGGGATTTTTTTGTTTTTTAAATATTGCTTTATCTGTACACAAATTTCTTCAAAGTTCTCAAACAAAACACCCTTCAATAAATGATTCATGGGATATCTCATATTTATAGAAAGGTGATAAATATGATTAAAATGAGCCGATTCTAAAATCGTGCTTGATGAGTCCTCTGAAATGAAGATATCGCAATAGGCTAGAAGTTGTTGTGTCGTAAAATCTTTTTCTTCAAAAATTATCTTTCCAATTTCTAAGTATTTATTTATTTCAGGAAAAAAGCTTATAAAACTTTCTTTTGCTTGAACATTTCTTGGTCTAAGTATTAATTTTAAATTTGGATCAATATCCAATATCTTCCAAAAATTTTTATATTTCTTTTTTATAAGCCATTCTGGAGAGTATGTTTTGGATGGAGAAGTAATAATCATTAGGATATTAGTGGAGAAAGAATATTTTTTTTCAAATTTAGCTTTCACAGATTGGTCTCTAAGAGCTTCAAGAATTTTAAAATCTCTTTGTGTTCCAATAGACAAAAGAGACTTGTTATGTGAAAAGTATGGAGACCATATATTAATAAATTCATCAGCTTGAATGTAGTACCTATCAAAATAAATCCAAACTAGAAATGGGTAGTATTTAGGTTCTATAAAAGCTGAGTGTTGAATTCCGACATTTAGCAAGCCATATTTATTTTGAGAAGCAGTTCTTATGACATGCTGAACATCATAGTCATCTCTGCTGATGAATATTTTTGTTCTAAAGTAAGCTAAAAATAATTCTTCCAGTATAAGCATGGATATAAGTCTTTGAATTTCTTTAAGGCCCGCAAAAGACATGTCTTTGAAAAGGAATAACTTAAAAAGCCTAAAGTTTTTTATAAATGCGTAAAAAATAAATTTTTTAAAGAAGATAACGATAGGTATTTTTAAATTTTTTTCATGCACAATATTTGTGCCTACTTTTTTTGCGTATTTTCTAAGTTCATTAAAATCTTTGTTAGAAGTGTTTCTTCCATGATTATTTTTTTCAATAAAAAGAAATTTAGAAGGGTCTATTTTGGAAGACTTTATAAATTCATTATCAAATACGTTTGATTTAATTTCTGATTCTCTAGAAAATCCAAACACAAGAGGAATAGCAACATCAAAACTTTCAGGGGTAATTGAACGAAATGACACACCCCTTTGTAACAAAATTCTCACTAAAAAAGGAGATGAAATCAGAAAAATAGTCGACTTTAAAAAATTCCATATAGAACTTAGTTTTAATTTGATAAAGACTAAATCTGATTCAACACCAAGATAGGTCTTTATGTCTAGAAAATCATAATGAGATTCGAAAACTTTTAATTTATTAAGATCATTAGCTTTTAAGATTTTGAAAGTCTGGATGAAGAGAATCTTCTTATACACAATAGGAAGCATAATTTTTTTAAAAGCTAAATCTAAAGCAATTTCTTCAATGTCATTTGTAAAAATAAATTTAAGTTTTAAAGAAATTTTAGTATAAATATCTGAATCAAAGTATTCCAAAGATTTTTTGTTTGCATCCCACCAAATATCATTTGTTGATTTATTATTTGATATAAGTTGAGGAACCCGAACTATAGAGATATCTTTTCTGATAAGACCCAGAATTCTTTCATAGATTGTTTTATCTAAAGTATGATTATCGTAAAAATCAACTGAATCCATTAAAAAAATTTTGGTATTTTTTTTTTCAAAAACTAGAAAAAAAAATGAACCTAAATCAATAGTTTCGCAAAGAATATTTTCAAATTTCTTTTTTGAATTCATAAGCTGAGCAAGCTAAGAAGTTAAGTCCTCGGAAAGAGAGTCAACTACTTTCTGAACATTAAGATCTTCTTCTAAAGAAGGTAGAGATTGAGAATTCAAAAATAATTCCAGTCCGTTTTTCATAAAACTATTACTATTTAATTTAAGACTTTTAGATAATTTAAGTGTTTTGTATCTGTGATAGTCTTCAGATTCGGATATTTTGTAAAAATCTATCCTTCTCCCCGAGTCATTGATTACTACTCTACCTGATGAACCTATGATATCTAATTCAAACATTTCAAAATTTTTGTAATTAAGTGATTTGATATTTGCATCTATATTTTTAAATTGTAAATTAAAAGAAGCTGAAGGAAACTTTTTTCCTTCGAAGTCTGAAGTTAAGTTTTGTTTTTTTATAGGTCCTAGTAGCCATATGAGAAGATCTATAAGATGACTTGCATTATTCCTTAAACCTTTGGTGTAGATGCCCGTAATGTTAACAAGATTTCCTATATTGACTAATTCATTCTTAAGTTCAATAAAACTGGGATCATATCTTCTAAAATAATTAACAAATACTTTTACTCCAAATTCATTTTTAATTCGAATCATTTTCTCTATTAGTTTTGAATTTTCTGCAGAAGGTTTTTCTAACCATATTCTTTTTACTCCTGCATTACAGGCAATAACAAGATTTTCAAAATGTTTTTCAGTTGGAGAACATATGCTCAAAACATCAATTGGGTTTTCTTTCAAAAGTTTTTCTAAGCAAGTGTAAGTTTTTATTTTTTTCAAGTTACTTTTAACTTGTTTAAGCTTTTTCGAGTCGGAATCGCAAACCGCAACTAATTTACATTCCTTGTTATCTAAGTATGACTTTAAATGAGTTCTAATATAATGATCATTAGGAGAGTCATAGCTTACGCCTATTTTTCCACATCCAACAATAGCGCAATTGAACATTTTGATTTACCCTTCCTTTAAAGTTTTTTGTTTGATATGTTGATTAATTTTTGTTACATGTGGATTTAGCTTAAGCCAATCAATAATAGCAATAGAATTCAAGCCACTTAAATCTCCGTTAAAATGTTTTGCCAAAGTTTGAAAAAATTTTAAATCTTCTTTTGTATCTAAAGTCCATCTCCACTTAGGTAGATTAAGTTTTTTTGGTGCTAAGATATTTTTTGATTTAAATAATTTTTTTCCCTCGCCAATATACATAAATGTAGAACCATGTACTCTGTGGATTTGATCCTTACAAAGTTGATTTGCTCTTTCAAGAGCTGAAACTTTAAAAACTCTGCAGTCAAGCCCAATAGGAAAAGATCTTTCTATTTCATTGGAAACAAAATCAAAATCTTGATTTGACACTATAAATTTTATCAAATTATCGATAATTTCCGAATCTACTAAAGGACAATCACCAGTAATTTGTACTTGTATATCTGCAAATTCTGATTGAGCTGCATGGAGAATTCTTTCCATTACATCATTTTCGCTTCCTCTGAAAACCTTACAATTAATATTTTTACAAAAATTTTCTATTGAATCGTCTGCCTTATTTTTTGTGGTTGCGATTACAATTTCATCAATAAAAATAGATTTTCTCATTCGTTTTACTTGCAATTCTAATGAAGGGAACTTACCAATTTTTTTTAGAACTTTACCTGGCAAGCGGGACGAACTCATTCTAGCCTCAATAGTAGCAACTACTCTATTTTCTGCTAGCTTGGATTCCAATTTTTATCCAAAATTTTGTTAAGCGTGGAGACAACTCTTTTTACGTCTTTTTTAGTCATTCCAACAAACAAAGGTAAGCTTAAACAAGTTTTATAGTATTCCTCAGAAAACGGGAGATGTAATTTTTTTTTAAAATATTCTCGATAATTAGGTTGTAAGTATATTGGAATGTAATGAACCTGAGTTTGAATACCTTCTTCGAGTAAATCCATCATGAGTTTAGCCCTTCCTCCATCTAATTGATCCATAGGAATCCTGACAACATACAAGTGTCTTCCGTGTGTACCTTCTAGAAAATTATCTATTGGTAGTATTTTTCCTTGATCTAATTCTTCAAATAACTTGTCGTAAAGCTTTGAAAGCTCATTTCTTTTATTTATAAACTTGTCTAGCTTCTTTAATTGAGATTTTCCAAGTGCAGCTTGAAAGTCGGTTAATCTGTAATTAAAAGATAAGTGTTGCATTTCATAATACCAAGGATTGAGTAATTTTGATTGCTTGAAATTTGTATGAGACAAATCATGTGTTACGAAATCATCTGAATTTCTAGTATTCCCATGACTTCTGAGCAATCTGAGTTTTTTGTAAAGGTTTTTGTCATTTGTCGTTATTGCTCCACCCTCTCCAGTAGTTATGTTCTTAATTGGATGAAACGAGAAAGTTGTTAGATGAGAATCCGCACAGCTACCAACTTTTACTGAATTATTATTTTTTATATATGAACCTCCCAGAGCATGACACCCATCTTCAACAATATTAAGATTGAATTCTGTAGCAATTTTGCTGAATTCATCCATACGACAAGGTTGGCCTGCAAAGTGGACTGGAATAATAGCTTTTACATTTTTTTCTCTTTTCAAAACTTTTCTTACCTCTTGAGGATCTAGATTAATGGTTGTGGGTTCAATATCAGCAAAAATTACATCTGCTCCACAAAATCTTGGTGCGTTTGCATCAGCTACAAAAGAGATAGGAGATGTTACTACTTTGTCACCGGGTCCAATTCCTAAAGCTAGCATAGATAAATGCAAAGCAGCCGTACCATTTGCACAAACGACAACGTATTTAACCCCGAAATATTTTGCTAATTCTTTTTCAAATTCGTCAGCAATAGGTCCGGTAGTTAGAAAAGGACTCCTAAGAGCATTCATAACCGATTTAATATCGCTTTCATCCAATTTTTGAGAGTTATATGGTAAAAAATTTTTTTTCATAAGAAATTTTATCTAAAAAATGAAATTTACTCTTTATAGTAAATTAACATAAAAAATTAATTATTGATTTCTCTAAGATTTATGATGAACCTTCTTAAGAAAATTAATGAGATTGAAATAATAAATCCAATTATTGTTCCAAATAAAACAATTAGTCTTTTTTGAGGACCATGCCTTTCCAAGGGAATAACAGCTGGATCTAAAACTTTAAAAGCAAAATCTTTTGTAGTTTTTGCCAAAGTTATTTTTTTAATTTCTTCTAGAATTAAACCATCAAGCATTAGTCTTAAATTACTAATCGAAACTGTCTTTGCTTGTTGTTCAAGAAAAAAAATATTTGATTCACTATTTTTTATTTCTTCCTCGCGAAGGAAATCGTTTAAGAATGTTATGAGGTTATTTGCCCATTGGGTTGCTAATTCTGGATCTTCCCATTCTAAGGAAAAATTAATAACTCCTGAATCAGGATCAAACCTATGAGAATTTAAAGTTTTGAAAAGATTTACACCAGACCAAATCTCAGGAGAATTGATTTTCCACTTATTATTCTTTTCATCCCAATCATCTTTATACAAATTTTTTAAAATATTATTTTTAACTATAAATTCTTCTAGAAAGATTCTTGAGTCTAAAATAGCTAAAGCTGTCTGTTGCTTGTTAGATTTTTGTGGTAGATTTATTCCAACTAAAGAGGCAAGATTTCCAAGATTACCGGGGCTTTGAAATTGTGTTTGAGATTCCTCAGATGAAATCATCATCAGGTTTACTTTCCAGACAGGGGGTAAAGATAAAGAGTAAATGACGCAGCCAAGCGAAAAAGTGATAGTAAAAAAAGCAATAAAAAATTTAGATTCATAAATTATTTTCCATAAATCTAACAAAGATATTTCGTCAGATAACAGTTGTGACTCGGTTTTATTTTCCATTTCTTAAAATATTTAAAATTACTGGTACCCAGGGCCGGACTTGAACCGGCACGAAGTCACCTTCGAGGGATTTTAAGTCCCTTGTGTCTACCAATTCCACCACCTGGGCTATTTATTCAGTCTTCTCCTTACGATATTTTTTAAATCTTTATCTAATAAAGAATAAGCAATATTAGCATTAAGAAAGCCCTCTTTAGAACCGCAATCAAAAATTTGTGAATTTGAGACTACTGCATTAAATTCGCATTCTTTATTAGCTATTAAGTCATTTATTGCATCAGTAAGTTGTATTTCTTTATTCTTTCCTGGTTTTATTAATTTAATTGAATTCATTATCTCCGGAGGAAGCAAATATCTTCCAATTATTCTTATATTTGATGGAGATTTTGATGGAGAAGGCTTTTCTGTAAGGCCTTTTAATGGAATTATATTTTCTCCTTTTTTAATTGGCCTCCTAGGTGAAATTATCCCGTAATTTCCTGTATCTTTTTTAGAAATTTTCTCTACTAATATTTGATAAGATTTCGTTTTATTATGTTGAGATAACATTTCAGATAAGTCACTTTTTTTTGAATTACTGATAAGGATTTCATCTGGGAGAAGAACGACAAAGGGTTCGTTTTTTACAATATGTTCAGCACAGAGAATAGCATCTCCTAAGCCCTTAGGATTTTCCTGTCTTATTGAGGTTATCTTTATATTTTTAGGAATTATATCTTTGATAGATTTAAGAATTTTACTTTTGCCAGTCCTTATTAGAGTTTTTTCTAATTCAAAGTTAACATCAAAATGGTTTTCAATTGCTTCTTTGCCACTTCTTGTTATGAAAACTATCTCCTGAATATCTGATTCTATTGCCTCTTCTACAACATATTGAATTAACGGCTTATCTATAATGGGTAACAATTCTTTAGGAATAGCTTTAGTTGCAGGAAGCATTCTTGTACCTAATCCAGCAACGGGAATGATGGCTTTTTTTATTTTGAACATTTTTAGAAAAATTAGTTTAAAAAAATTTATATTTGATAATATTTTAAATACCAATCTACAAATTTACCAACTCCTTCTTCAATTGAAGTCTGAGGATGATATGAAGTTAATTCCTTCAAAAGACTAATCTCGGCTTGAGTTTCTTTCACATCTCCCACCTGCATTGGTAAAAAAATTTTTTTTGATTTTTTATTAAGCTTTCTCTCTAAAGCTTCAATCATATTCATAAGCTTAATTTTTTTTGAATTGCCAATGTTAACTATTCGGTATGGAGCAACATTTGAAAGGCTATCATTCTCAAATATATCTTCTAGTCTAGGAATTTTTTTTGAAAGTCTAAATATAGATTCAATTAAATCATCAATAAAAGTAAAATCTCTCGCCATTTCACCATGATTATAAATATTAATTTTTTTATCCTCTAATATAGCTTTGGTAAATATAAACATAGCCATGTCAGGTCTACCCCATGGGCCATATGCTGTAAAAAATCTAAAAATAGTGGATGGTATCTGATATGAATAGGAGTATGAGTGAATGAGAGATTCGCAAGATTTTTTTGTAGATGAATATATAGAAAGTTGATTGATGGATGAGTCATTTTCCTTGAATGGTAAAGAATCGTTAGATCCATAAACTGATGACGTTGATGAAAACAGAAAATGTTTAACCTCTATTTCTTTAAGAATTTCAAGTAAGTTGAAAGTACCAATGATATTACTATTTATGTATGCCGTTGGATTTTCTAATGAGTATCTTACTCCTGCTTGTGCAGCCAAATGAAAGACAATATCTGGTTCAAATTTTGAAATTGACAGAAAAAGAGTTTTTTTATCTTCCAACTTTTTTTTTTCAAAAAAAAAGTTAGGATATTTTTTTAAGTTTTCTATTCTTCTTTTTTTTAAACCTACATCATAGTATGAAGTAACAGCATCGTAACCAAAGACTTCATGTTTTTTTTCTAATAAATTTTTTGCTAGGTGATACCCAATAAATCCAGCTGCTCCAGTTATGAAATATTTCATTAAATATTATTCCTGTTTAATATTTTCTTCATTTACTACTGCTCTTCCTAAAAGTTTTTCCCAATCTTTCTCAGGTCTAACTTTTAAATTTGTTTTCCAAGCTCCTTTTAAAACATTTAAGTTTATTGATAATGAATCTCCAAAGTTAATTAGAGCCTGAATATCCTTGGGAAAGCAACTGCCTCCAAATCCTTTTTTTCCGTCTGGACCAGGAACTTGAGTATGTGAATGACCGACTCGTCCATCTCTAATAAAACCTTCAATTACTGTATCCCAATCTGCTCCCACTTTGTCGGATAATAATTTTATCTCATTTAAAAAAGACACCTTAGTTGCAAAAAAGGTATTGCATACGTACTTTATAAGCTCTGCGGATTCGTAATTCGTTTCTATAATTGAAATAGTACTGCCGAATCTTAATTGATAAAGTTCTTTAATAATTCTTGTGTTTTTCTTTTCTCCTCCTAAAACGTACCTAGTTTGGCTTATAAAATCAAAGGTAGCTGATCTTTCAGTAAGAAACTCCGGATTAAAGACTAACTTCAAATTAGGAAATCTATTCTGAAAAAATCTTGTCGTTCCAGGAATAACTGTAGATCTAATTAGAAAAATACAATTAACCTTTTTTATTTTTTTTGTTTCTTTGTTGATTTGTTCCAGGCAGTTTTCCAATATCTCTAGATTTATTGATCCATCTTTATTTGAAGGAGTTGGTACTGAAATAAAGACTACCTCAGAATCTTTAATCACTTCTTCAAGGTTATGAGTTGATCTTAACGGATTTGTATCAAAAACTCTGATTTCGGCTTTGAAACCCGTTCCTTCAGAAAAACCGTTGGCTACTGCATTACCCACAAAGCCTCTTCCTATAATTCCAATTTTTTTCATGTTCTTTACCTCATATTTGGAGGCTGAGGTCGGAATCGAACCGGCGTTGACGGATTTGCAATCCGCTGCATTACCACTCTGCCACTCAGCCTTATCAAAAACCCTTCAAAATAAAAGATAACTATTATTTTCTACCATATGAATCTTCGATTCTAGTAATATCATCTTCAGTAATTTTTTCACCTAATTGGACCTCAATGATTTCTAAATCATTAGAGCTATTATTTTCTATTCTATGCTTCAGACCTTTTTCAATACAGAAAAAAGATCCACTATTACATTTAGTTTCTTCATTACCGATAGAAATCATGCCTTGACCGCTTAATACTACCCAATATTCTTTTCTAAAATTATGATACTGAAGGCTAATTTTGTGCCCTGGTTTAATTACTATTTTTTTTACAAGATAGTTAGAAGACGAAGAAAAATTCTCAAAATTACCCCAGGGTCTCTTTTCAAAATAATTTACAAAAGGTTTCAATAAATCAGAACTAGATTGAGATTTTTCTCCTCCAATATCGAAAACCATTTCAATATCATTTTCAATACACGCTTCATATTCTGGAATATCTTTGATTTCTTTTCTATCCCCACCATTGGCGAAAACATCTATTGAGTTCTCTTTAGAAAGTTTTTTTATTGTCTCAATAACAGTTTGATCTTTATCAATTGACTTTATAACTTTATCAACTTCAGAAAAGCTCAATAAAATTTCTTTCCTCTCTTCAAATGGCATAAAGCAAAAACCTTTCTTTTCAATTAAAAATTGATCGCTATTTAATATTACGGTTAAATGATCTCCAATTTCTCTAGCCTCCTTTAGAAGTCTTAAGTGACCTATGTGTATTGGGTCAAATCCTCCGCTTACTACAATATTTTTCATTAGAGTCTTTATTGAAGCCATCAAAAAATTTAAGAGGCTACATTGATTATATCAGTTCTGATGTAGCATAAAGGAATGTAAGTTACCACTTAGTTTGAAAAATTTAATTTGTTCAAAAAAATTTTAAGTAAGCCATTTTCTCAAATACCTAAAAAATGAATACCAAGAGAAAAAAGCACCTAAGAATATAAAACTTAAACTTAAATTAAAGAAAAAATATGGAAAAATGGGAGTTATTAAAATACCTCCAATTCCTACCATTTGTATAGCGGTTTTTAACTTTCCTATAAGATCAGGTTGTACTTCTCTATTTTCCTTATAATTTGAAATTATAAAAAGCCTTAAATAGCTTACGGCTATTTCTCTTGAAATTATGAGTATTGAGGCTACTAGTATAGAAATACTTTCAAAAGTAAAAGTCATCCATATCAATATTATGGAAACAAAAATTTTATCAGCTAATAAATCTAATAATGCTCCTATCTTTGTGACTAGATTTTGTTTTCGTGCTATGTATCCATCTAGGAAGTCAGTTACCGAAGCTATTGTAAAAGTTATTATTGAAAACAAATAAGATTCATTTTCAAAAAAAATAATAATTGGAATTAAAAGAAATATTCTTGAAACAGATAAAATATTTGGAAAATTCATTTTAATTTTTTAAAAAAGAGAATATTTTCTTTGCTTTGCTCTCTCCTATTCCAGGAGCAGATTTTAGATCTTCTAATGAAGCTTCTTTAACCTTGTCTATACCTCCAAAATATCTAATGATATTCAATTTTAACTTGGGTCCTAACCCATCTATTTTGTCCAAACTGGAAGATAAAAGGTCCCTTGATCTCCTTTTCCTATGATGACTAATTGCAAATCTATGAGCTTCATTTCTTACTAATTGAAGAAGTTTAGATATTTCGTCTTTATTATTCAGCTGAAAACTTTTATCTTCATAATGTAAAACATCATATTTTTCATTTCTATTAGGGCCCTTTGAAAC
>VMHT01095852.1_pt1 | contig 55700 bp, 47 predicted proteins | sample 4693611 | NCBI WGS metagenome assembly VMHT01 (sample SAMN12280063, study PRJNA550983) | marine metagenome | isolation source: seawater sampled from same location over 5 years 0.02-0.2 micron viral filtrate | place: USA: collected off the coast of southern California halfway between the port... ... | reverse complement strand
GGGTACGCCTTACCTTCTCGTTCTTCACGACCCATCAGCGTTGTTGGTTCTGACGACATGGCGATCATCAAAATTCAACGTCTGAGAGTCGGGACTCAAGGTCAGCCAGTGCCGAGTCTGCCCCGCTGGTGGCCGGAGCAGGGGTATGGGCAATTCGATGGCTTCGTTCAGCATCAAGTCGGGCGAGTTCAGCTTCAAGTCTGGCTCGCTCATCATCCAGAGATGTCATGGGCTCAGAGGTGGCGACCGATTCTGTTTGGGGGAGGTTATCGGAGGCTTCATCGGAAGGTGGAGGCAAGGGGGACCATCCCTCATCGTCAATGGGTTCAGTTTGGCCAGTATCTGCGCTTGCAATCGCTTCTGCTTGAACTAAATGAGGTTCTAACTCACTGAGCATCGCCTCATTTACCGGTATGCGTTGTTCCTCTGGAATTGACTCCCGTTCAAAGGGCAGCAGACCATCACGCTGGAAGTCCCACATTGAGCCTCTTGGGCGACCGTCGGTCAATCCCGAGGCATCGAGTTGAGTGATCAGCTCCTCAAGAACACGGGCGGTTTCCTCCAACCCAATGGCTTCGCCTGCGTCCCGCTGGTCGGCTTCCAGATAGATGTCGTCCAGAGCGACTTGAATGAGCTTACGCGTCCCCATTGCGAGGCTCGGTAGTGCCTCTGGTCGTTGGCAGTTGGCCATAAGGGCGTGCACTTCATGAGAAGGCGCCCCAAGACGTTCAACCTGCTCGAGGACGTTTCGAATTCGACGCAGCATGGTGATGGACCGGTCATAGTCTTCGAGTAAATGTTCCAAGTCCAAGACGACGTGGTTGACGGTTTCACCCAGTTGATGCTCAAGACGTTGTTGGACTGACCAACGAGCCAGTCCCCGAACGGCTCCAGCGGTTTGGGGCACTTGGCGCTCCAAGAGGGTCATGACTTCGGACGAGAGGAGATGACGGGGTGTGGCAGCGACATGGTCAACGGTTCCTTGGATGACTTGGAGGGCGCGCTCCACGGCGCGGTCCAGCATCGTGACAGAATAACCGAGGCTACGTGCATGCTCGAGCCGTTCAAGGACAGGCCCAAGCCCTTGGAAGGTGTTGTTGTCGTCGAGCAAGGCTTGAGCCAGCGGTTCTTCGGCGAGACGTGCTCGAAGTCGTTCAGCTTCCTGGATGTCGGCCAGTGCCTCTTCATGGGCTCCCGCCAGTGAGGTGGCTTTGTCCACCAAGGTCGACAATTCAGCCTCAGCATGGCCTCGTCGAGCACCAAGGTCGCCCAGCTCTCGCAAGACCTGGCGGCGTTCATCCATCAACTCGCGCAATTCTGCTTGGATGTTGGAACGGCGAGCCTCGTCCTCAGACCGCCGCAAACGGTCTTCTTCGGTTCGTTGACGAGCATGCTTTTCCTCGGTTCTCACTGAATCCAACTCGAGGTTGCTGACGTGGACTTGTTCCTGAACACCGATCAAATCGGCTTGAGCACGGGCGTGGCGTTCTCGACTGGTACTCACCTGTTCGCTAAGAACGCGAAGACGACGCTCTTCGTCATCGCTTTGCTTTCGAATCGTGTCAAGGCGTTCACTTCCCTCAGAGAGGTTCGCTTGCAATTCTGCTTCTTTGAGAGAAAGTTCCTCAATCATGGCCTGCAGCTCTGAACTGCTTTCGGCTTCACCGATGGCTTTGGCCAATTCTGCGGCTCTCTGGCTAACTTGGTGTTCCAACTCATTCACGCGACGGACCAACCTTTCAGCCCGGGATTCAGCTTCTTCCCATTGGGCACGGGCTTGTGCGAGGTCAACTTGCATTGTGTTGAGTTGTGCATGGGCTCCTTCCAGAGCAGTGGTGTTTTCTTGACGGGATTCAGAAGCTTCTCTTGCCACGATTTGGGCCGCATCCTTCTTCTTTTCCAGTGCTTTCACGCGAGTTTCCAGAACAGATTTTTCCTTGTTCAACACGTCAAGGGTTTGCTCGGCCTTCTCCAACTTCCTCCGCAAACCAGCATCAACTGCACTGACGGCTTCATCCCGCATGAGGGGAAGTGGTTCAGCAATGTCGGCTCCATCTGATTTGAACTTCATTTTAGCACGGGCCTGTTGGAGTGTTTCCAAACCAGCCTCGAAGCCTAGCATATCCTCCAACATCGCCCTCAGAGAGGCTTGGCGCGCTTCTGAGCGTGTGCGAATGGTGGACAAAGAGTCGATGAACCCAGCAATGGAGAAGGAATCAACAGTTCCAGATTTCGCCGAGACGATGGTTCCAGCCGGGAGTCGAATGAGTTTCACCTTGCGTTTCGCTTCAGTCAAAGCCATCATGGCCTCTTCTTCGCTACCAAACGCAGGAGCCCACAGTGCGACAGGCACTCCTCTGGACATCACAAGCGAAACCGCTTTGCTGGATGATCCCGATTGGATGTGTCCGGTTACTTCCTCTTCCATCCCGGCTTTGAGCATTGAAACAACGGCGTCAGGGCCACCTCGTCCGTCCCGTAATGTGAATCCTTCCGGCATTTTGGCCCCGTGTGCGCCAGCAGCCACGATTTCACCTTCGAGGCTGATGGAAGCAGAGGATAACAAACGTGCATGGTTGGCGTCTCTTTCCGTCCAGACCGCCAACGAAATTTCACCGCTTCGGGCAAGCAACAAGGCACCGGTCTCCGTGTGGAGGGTCCAATGGCTCTGTCCAGTCATTCCCCATCCGTTGTGCAATTCTTGTCCACCCATCCCGCTCATGAGTTCATGGAGTTCACTGGCCAAGCGTTCTTCTTCTCCCAAACCAGGGAGATCGCCGACGTGGTCGATGAGCATTCCACTGTCAATGGCCATGGCGCCTCGAACGGTGGTGTGTTCGGCAAGGGTGCGTATGACGATTGAGAGGTCCCTGGCCAACAGTCGTTCCACTGCGTTGGTGCTGGATTTGAGCCCTTGCCGGTCGGCTTGATGGACGAAGGCTTCGGGAACCAATTCAGCAAGGGCGCCGAGTCCACCGATGGTGTAGGACCATGCGAGGTGGCGAACTTTCTGTTCAGCCTCAAAGCCTTCCAGCGCTGTTTTGGCTTCAATGCCACCGAGGAGCACGTTCTTCTTGTCGGATTCAGCGAGGTATCCAACGATTCGTCCAGCACGGACCAATCGATGGCCGACGGGTGTTTTTCGTCGACCTGCGTAGGTTGAAACAATGCCGTGGGCGAAGGATTGAAGAACGCCTTCTTCCAAAGGAATGGTTTCGTTGACGGGCTTTCCTGATGGTAATTCAAACATGTTCGTTCACCTACAATTCTTGTGTTGTGGCCAGCTGTGGACGCAAATGGTCCATGGCATGGCGCCAGCGTGCAATGTTGCCGCCATTTCCAGAGAGCATCACAATCCGGTACGGGGTGAGGATGTCGACAAGAGCAAGCCCTTCTCCTTCCATCCACACTTCTTGAAGGTCGCCTTGATGGTAGCCTTGAGCCACATCGAGGGCGGCGACGGTCAGCTCCACGGCTTGTTGTGTGTGGGGGAGTTGTCCTTCTGCTGCTACGCTTGACATGAGTTTCCCTCGGTCGTCGATCATGGTGGCTTGGTGCACCCCGTTGACTTTGAGAAATTCACCCAACAAGCGCTGTAGCATGGTTGCTCAATCTTGGTGACAGCGCTGTAGCCTTCAAGAAGTTTTGCGCTCAGACAGTGGATTTTGCCGGTTTGGGCACCCTTTGTCATTTTCCAACTGCAAATGATGATATTTGTGGCGAAGACGCTGGGAGTACAATCGTATTCAGTGCTTTGAATTTCGTGAATCTAGGCCTTTCTTGAGGGATTGGCTCATCCATCGATGGCACAAAATTTACAATTGCGAAATCAAATTCTTAATTGAAATAATTTATTGATTTTCTCGGCACGAACCAACCACTTTGCCGCTGAATTGAAACCTAAGACCCGGCGAGGGTGTTTCATGGGGGCAGAGGCAACGGGGGGGTTGTTCACCGTCCCTACCTGTGATTCGTGCGACAAACCGGCTGTGGTTGAACAAGCGTATTCAGGGCGAATCCTCTGTGGAAAACATCTTGCTAAATCAGTACGAAAAAAAATCAGCAAGGAACTTCGGGCACAGCTTCCGCTGGTGAAGGGGAAACACACCACCATCCTTGTGGCTGTTTCAGGCGGAAAAGATTCAGCGGTCCTCCTCGATGCCATCGTGGATCTGGTGGGCAAGCGTCGCGACGTCACCATCGTAGCTGGTACGGTTGACGAGGGCATTGAAGGCTATCGCCCACCGTCTATTGAATGCGCAGCTTCGTTGTGTGAAAGCCTTGGTGTTGAACACGTCGTGGTGAATTACCCTGAATTGTCGTTTATTGAAATGGACGAGGTGGTCGAACGCCTTCCAATGGTGATGGCCAAGGACAACGATGCACCCCGCATGGCTTGCTCTTATTGCGGTGTTTTCAGGCGTCAAGGCATCAATCATCTCGCCGAGAAGGTCGGGGCGGATGTCATCGCCCTGGGCCACAACCTCGACGACATGGCTCAAACTGTGTTGATGAACATGGCCAACGCTGACATTGAACGCACTCTTCGTTTAGCGCCTCATACCGCTACACCAGTGGACGGTCTTGCCCCGAGGATCGTTCCGCTGCGATGGGTTCCCGAGCAGGAGATTCACCTTTACGCGCTTCACAAGGAATTGCCAATGCATCACGAGGAATGTCCCAATGCGCGCGGGGCCCTCCGTTGGCGTCACCGAGAAATGGTAGCGCACATGGAAGCAGATGTGCCAGGAACTCGGCACGGTTTGGTTCGGATGGCGGACCAAATCAAGGGCTTGCGCGACCAGATTGTTGCGTTAGGTGGTGAGGGTCAACGCCCTGCACCCCCGACGCCATGCCCTCGTTGCGGAAGTCCAAGTTCTGGGGCTCAATGCAAGGCCTGCGACATGCGTGACCTTCTCGGCGTGGGTGAAGACTAGAGAACGTTGTTCGCCAACTCGTCCAATTCTTGGGGCCGGCAGCAATAGTGGCAACGCAATTCAAGTGGTGAACGGGAGAATACTTTCAATCGATGAGCTAAGGGCTCCCGGAGGTTTGAAGTGATGCAGTTTGAGAAGGTACATCGGACAACGTTGACGATTTCATCTCCAAGTTCGATGGTTAATTTTTCAGCCACGCTATAGGCGCGAATGATGGCAACATGCGCATCGGGGGCCACGAGGGCAAGTCGGTTGAGTTCATTTTGATTCAATTCACGGTCTTCGACTTTGATGATGTCCTTGGTTCCCATTTTCTTTGACGGGACGTTCATCACCAAGGAAACTGGGACGGACGTGCCTTTGTTGATGCCTAGCATTTCCAGCACACGCATGGATTGTCCGGCTGGGATGTGATCGATGACGGTGCCGTTTCGAATGGCCGTGACACGGCGCATGTTGTGTTCTTGGGACATCAAGCCTCACCTCCGATCGAGGCGGGAACCTCAACGTTGAGAAGGCGGCATAACAGCGACATCCGTGCCACAACACCGTTGAAAGCCTGCTCAAAGTATCGTGCGTGGCGGGTATCGTCGACGGAAGGATGGATTTCATCCACACGAGGAAGGGGGTGCATGATGATCATGCTTTCTTTGGACCCTTCCAAGTTTGAGGCATGGAGTTTGTAGGCTCCAGCAACTTTGGTGTACTCGTCCTCATCGGCGAACCGCTCCTTTTGAATTCGTGTCATGTAGACGACATCCGCTGTATCAATGGTGCTCAACAAATCTTCGGTCTCGGTGATGTTGGCGCCGTGGGCGTTCAAATCTGCGACGATGTCTCGAGGCATCCTGAGCAACTCAGGACTTGCAAAAATTAGTTCACACCCAAATCGGGTGAGGGCATGGCTCAGGGAGTGCACGGTGCGACCGTAGCGAAGGTCACCAGCAAGAATGACCTTCAATCCATCCAAACGGCCGTGAGCCTGGCGAATCGTGAACAGGTCGAGCATGGTCTGTGTCGGGTGATGGCCTGCACCGTCGCCTCCGTTAAGAATTGGAACGCGAGCAGCATCTTGTGCATATTGTGCAGCTCCCTGCCGTGGATGTCGCATGGCGATGATGTCGGTGTACCCGTCGACCATTTGGATGGTGTCAAACAACGTCTCGCCTTTCACGACCGAGGAGGTCTTCACATCACCGAGGTTCACCACATCGCCACCCAGGCGTTTCATGGCCGTCTCAAATGACATGCGTGTTCGTGTGCTTGGCTCAAAGAACAGGTTGCCCAAAATTTTCCCTTCTAACAAGGGGAGGTAGAGGTCCCCTTTGGCCACTGGAAGCAAGCGTTCTGCATCGTCAAGGATGCTCAGTATTTCTTCGTTGGATAAATCATCCATGGTAATGAGTCCCGGCATGTTGTCCCCTCGGTTATGAATACAGCCCGATAACACCCTTGAACATTCCCGCTGGTTTACCTTGACCTGTTGTCTCTGGATGGACAGACCATCGGAGTGATTATGGAGGAACGGTGTTGAGGTTGAAGTCATGGTGACCTGGGCGGATGCGGATGCAGCCGTAGAGGCTGAACGCGCACGCCGCACCAAACGCGTGGAAAACATGACGCTTATGACGGCGCTCAGCCTTCTTCTTTGTGCGGTTTGGCTCGCATGGCCTTCCCTTCGCGGTCTGATGAACGGGGATGGGGTCGTGCTCACAAGTTTTGGAGCGCCCTTGGTGTTGCTGATATGGGGCATTTTCATCCAAGATTTAACCCTCGACGATGCGGCGGCACGTGCTCGAGTTGCTTCAGCCAGCACCGTTGCTTGGCCGCTTCTCATCTGTTTGGGTGCACTTGGCCTTGATTCGACGTTCTCCGCAACAGCCGCAGGTAGTCTGCTGATCATGTTTGCAGGCACCGCTTGCCGGCAATGGTCTCACCGAACAATGCGCGGCCACTTTGGCGTGCTGCGCTACCGTGCTATTTTGACCGGAATTGGTTCCTTGTCAGCCATCGCTCTCACCTTGAGTCACGGAGGTTCGTTCACGACGCTCCCTGTCGCCCTTGCTGGTTTCGTGTGCGTCTTTGCCGTTCTTGATACGGTGTATTCATGGACGGTAGGGGACGACCAGAAAGCCGAACGAAAGGCCTTCAGAAAACGCTTGGACCAACTTGAGAACCGCCTCCTTGAATTGAAGGCACAAGGGGCGGCTGTGGCCCAAGCTGCCAGTTTGTTGACCACGGCCAAAGAAGAAGGCCATCTCGACCCGGTGTACGGCATGCGATTGCTCGATGAGAGCGAAGAAGACATGGAGCGGGCTTTGTCCTTCGCCGACGACGTTGAAGTCATTCGGAAAGATGCACTCAAATCGGTTGACGAAGCGGAATCCATTGCCCCTACAGTGAAACGACCCCGAAAAGCGTATGACATGGGTGAGCGAGAGGTGAAACTGGGTTCTCTTCGCGAGGGCGAGCAACTCTACCGCCAAGCAAAAAAACGGGCCACAGATGTCATTGTCTGGTGGGCAAAAGCCGAATCGGTTATTCTTGAAGCGACCCGAGCTTTGGATGGAAAACACGGTTCGGGTGTCACTCATTTGCGTGAATTATTGGCGGACGCCAAAGCCAAACTGGCCAAAGAACAGCCCAAAGAAGCCTACGAATTCGCCGTCGTCATTCCTTCGCAATTGGAGGCAGACGACGATGCCCTTGACCGTGCAAAAGGCTCGATAGAAGAGGCCAAGCGCACCGTTGCCCAGAGCGACGGGCTTGACACTTCGGAGATGGATGAACGGCTTGCCCAAGCGGTGAACGCTCTCTCTTCAGGCAATGCTAGCCAAGCGATCGGCCTCGCCGATGGCGTGGTGCGAACGGTTGAGCGAGAACGAGCAGCGATGGACGATGTTCTTCGAGCCCTCAAGCAGAAAAAGAAACTGGTGGCCCGATACACGGGACGAGATGACCAAGAGACATGGGATTCGATGCTCGCGAACATCGTTAAAGCCGCCGATGACAGGGCGTGGTCCCACGCGGGCATGTTGCTGGAGCAGATGACCTCCGCCCTCGATCGTGAAGGACACGCCATGGAGGAGGCCCGTGAATTGTACGATTTCGTCTTGGAGCAATGGGGTGTGCTGCGTAATCAATGCGAGGCAGCCAGCATCAAGGCCGTTGACGAAGACCGTCGATCCTGCGAAGAAGCGATTGCTGCTGCGGAGCAAACCCTCGAGGTCGCCCGAATTGAAGAAGCGCTTGAGTTCCTTAGTTCTGCAGATGTTGCGATGGAACGCTTGCGACGACGCATCTGATCACGGGTCAAGCAGACCGTTCTTTTTGGCCGACTTCAAGTCAATGCCGGCTGGAAGGCCAAGGTCGACCGGCATTCCACCAATGGTGATGGTGAGTCCGGTCAAGTGGGTAAAGAGGCCAATCAAGGCGTCGTCTCTGAGCGCTTTGTAGGCTTTCTTAGAAGCATGGTGCCCCACGCCCTTTTCGCTCATCATCAGCGACCAAGCGTTGGCTTTCATGGCGTGTTGTTTGAATTCCACTGTATCAAACATCGGCGGGATGGCCACATTGTGCTGCTTCCAAGATTGTTTCCAATCGGTTTCATCTACCAGTACCCAACGGATTTTCGTGGGTTCTGAAGGCGGTCGCTCGGCCTTTCCAAGTGAGGCGAGTTGGTGCAAAACAGCCCTGACATGGGGATGGCGAGGTGCCGAAGAAAACAATTCTTTCACGGTGTTGATGGCGGTGAGAGTTCGTCCCCCGTCAAAGTTGAGCAAGGCTCTCACCAAACGTCCCTGAATCCACACCTCTTCCCCAAGGTTGGCCAAGGTACGTTCCAAATGGTTGAGGGCTTCTTCGCTCTGTCCGTTCATTCGCATACGTGCGATTTCAGAGAGGTACATGGCACGCTGAGCAGGTTGACGAACAGGATTGGTTCGCAACGATGTTTCTTGGCGTTGGAACTCGTTCAACATACGAATGTTGTCTTTTCGTAGTGGGTCCACACTCAGCATCGAAATCCCTTCTTGGTTCAAGTGGAGTTGCCCGCTGAGTAAACTTGCTACCCAGCGCAAGCGTACGGCTTCAATGTCGTCGTTGTTCAACAACGCTAATCTCGGTATGGCCTCGCGGTAGTCCCGTTGAGCGAGACTTGCTGCACACAGCACGAGGCGAGAAATTTGAGCATCCCGCCCTCCCTGAAGAGCCAGCAAATCGACAGCCAGTTCTTCGGCTTCGTCCCAACGCCCGAGCCCAACATGGAGTAGCATTTTCGCCTTCGTGGTCCGAATCATGTCTAACCCTACGAGGGTCGCTTCCCTTCCTTGCGTGGACTCTTCAAACCGTTCAATGGCGGTGTTCCAATCATCCTTTCCTAACAGTTCGCTTGTGGGTCGTTGTTTCAAGTAAATCATATCGCTCATGCCACGCAGACGAGTCCTGTCTTCATCCATCGAGGCGTCAAAGTTGATTTCATCCAATCTGGCTGAACGTTTTCTTGAAAAAGCCCAAACGAACAGGAATGCCACTTGCCCACCGGAAGCCAACATCCATGTCAATTGTTCAAGCATGTCTTTTTCGAGCACAGTGCAGACATCAGCTTCCCACTTGCCACACTGGGCTCCTTGGGGGAGAAAACTGGAATCCCAAAAGGTGATCATCGCCAGTGCAAGAAGGAGCATGGATTGGCCAGCAAAGCCGGTGAAGCAGAAGTTCAAAACGTTCGCTTGCTGGATTGGCTCAGCCCGAAGCAAACGGCTGTCTGCAAGGCGAATGCCGCCCCATCCAGAGACATCTTGAATGTCAAGAAAAAGGATTCTGGCCACTTCGTAAACAAACAGGAATCCGATGGCGGCGACGTTGAGGAGAAGGAAGAGGAGAAGCGTCGTCACAATAGGAACACGAATGCCGGCCTGTGGGATGTGAGAGAACAACTCAATAAGGCCAAAACCAAGCAAACCTCCCTCTTCCATGTAGGTTGATTGGGGGCGGTATTCCGGTAGGTTTAGCACCCGGTCAGAATGAAGGAACAGGTCTGGATTGTAAAGCAGAAGCCCAAGTGAAATGACGGTGTTCACGGCAACAAACGGCATTGCGATGAGGTTCACATGGACCACTTGCGCAATGAATTGCTGCCGCGCATTTGGTAGGTGATTGTGGAAAGGGGATGCCCCACCTTTGGCGATTTGCTCAGATGATTGTTTCAAAGCGTGCCACGAAGAGCCGAGGATACGTCCGTAAGCCAAAACTGCGGGGCTGAAGGCGACCAGCGCAATCATGCTGTATTGCGTCGTTTGTGAGGTTCCACGGGCGTGGAGGACAAAACCCACGCCCAAAGCAAGCAACAACCAGGCAATGGAGAGGGCCACGTACGACACGTTTCGAAGTGTTGAATTGCTTTGCAGGGAGGCACGGCTTACGCCAATTGGACGGATCACTTGAGCACCGAGCGATGTTCCGGTTGATACAATGGCAGGTGCGATGATGAGCAGCAAGGCAAATCCAACCGATGTTGCATGGTACCCGTCCGAGCCCCCACCTCGGAAGTTGAGAAATTCAAACAACAGCACCAAACTCCCAGTTAGAGCCATCAGATAGGAGACTACACCGAAACGAGTGCCTTTCCGCGAAAGGAGCATTCTCACATCGTCAACCGATGAAGTGACCTGATGCACTTCGTAATTTCGTTCGCCGGTTGGGAAGGCCACTTGCAAACCAATGAGTTGGCGTGGGACGATGTTATGCCAGAAAAACCAAGCCGTCAAGAAAGCAAACAACAGGGGTAAGGCCATGTCCCATGAATGCCCTTGGATGATGGACGGCGAAGTCATGTGGTCTCACTCAGAAGGGGGAGGTACCAGCGAGGGTTGGCTGACTTTCTCGCTGATTTCATTGGCGATGTTTGAGACAAAGTCATCCAGTTGGATGCCGGCGATTTGGTCTCCGTTTCTGGCGCGTAGGCTAACCGTTCCGTTTTTCTGTTCCTCGTCTCCCAGGATGACCAAGTAGGCAGGTTGCAGTTTTCTGTGGTTTCGGATTTTCTTCATGATGTTGTTGTCGGAGTCATCAACTTCAACTCGGACATCCATTGCCCTCAAGGCGTCGGCCACTTTGCCGGCGTAGGCTTTGTGTTCTTCTCGTATGGAAATGATGTGGCATTGGGTTGGTGTAAGCCATGTCGGGAAGCGTCCGCCAAAATGCTCGATGAGGACGCCGACAAAGCGTTCCATTGAACCGAACGGGGCGCGATGAATCATTACGGGGCGATGCATCTCCCCGTCGCTTCCTTTGTACGTCAAATCAAACCGTTCAGGGAGGTTGTAATCGACTTGAACCGTTCCTAGTTGCCATTCACGCCCGATGACGTCTTTGACCACAAAGTCAATTTTAGGTCCGTAAAAGGCCGCTTCTCCTTCTTCTTCAGACCATGCAACTCCGAGGGATTCTGCTGCGGCGCGGCAGGCTTCCTCAGCCTTGTCCCACCGCTTTGGGTCCCCGACATACTTCGAGGAATCCGGGTCTCGAAGACCCACGCGAACACGGTAGTCTTCCATGCCGAGTTTGTCAAAGATGATCTGAACAAGTTCGATGCATCCAAGCACCTCCTCGGCCAGCTGGTCCTCGGTTACGAACAGGTGCGCATCGTCTTGTGTGAAACCGCGAACTCGGGTCATGCCGGAAATCTCACCGGATTGTTCCCAACGGTAGACGGTGCCAAATTCTGCGAGCCTTAAGGGCAAGTTTCGATAGGAACGGGCTTGGCTTGCATAGATTTTGACATGGTGCGGGCAGTTCATTGGCTTGAGCATGTATCCATCGATTTCACCTGATTTCATCATGTTGGAAAGGTCGCCGCAGGTGCAGCCCTCATCGGCTAACTTGTTCATCAATTCACGCTCAACCAGGGGGGGGTATTGCGAATCTTGGTAGTAAGGGAAGTGGCCCGAGGTCCTGTACAAGTCCAATTTTCCAATGTGTGGAGTGAACACTTGGGAATAGCCCTGCCTCCGGAGGTGGTGAGAGATGAAATCCTGTAATTCTTGGCGAATGATGGCTCCACGGGGTGTCCAAAGAATGAGGCCTTGGCCCACTTCTTCATCGATGTGAAAAAGTTGTAAATCTTTGCCGAGTTTGCGATGGTCTCGCTTTTTGGCCTCTTCCATGCGGTTGAGGGTGGCCTTGAGTGCTTCTTTGGAGGGTTCGACCAGGCCGTAAATTCGGACCAGTTGTTCCCGGTCTTGGTCTCCGCGCCAGTAAGCGGTTGAGACTGAAGTGAGCCGAAAGTGCATGAGCTTCGCAGTGCTTGCCACGTGTGGTCCAAGGCAGAGGTCGTACCAGTTCCCTTGCTTGTAGATGGTGGACCCGTGCCCTGCTTCTAAGCGCTGGTCAATGATCTCGAGTTTGTAAGGGTTGGATTCAAAGTGCTCCCGCAGGCTGGTTTGATCGAGTTCAACTCGTTCCACCGCCAGATTTTGTCGCGCCAGTTGTTGCATTTTCTTTTCAATGGCTTTGAGGTCACCTTGGGCGAGAGGTTCCATCGCAAAATCGTAGTAAAATCCTCTGTCAATGGCCGGACCGATGGTGGGCAAGGCGTCAGGATACAATTCTACGACCGCTTGAGCCAAGAGGTGAGCGGCTGAGTGGCGCAAAATGTGCATTCCTTCATCAGTTTCAGAGGGAATGCCAACCACGGAGCAGGATTTGTTCAACGTTGAGGTCAAGTCCCGCTGCGAACCGTCCACCTTTGCAGCAACGCACCCGTGTTTTTTCCCCATGGCATCGATGATAACTTCGCTACAGGTAATTCCAGCAGCGTACTCATTCACCGTACCATCGGGAAGCGTGATGTCAATCATGGTCATGTTTCCAACGCTCCGTCAACCCCTATGGGGTTGCGCCTTTGCTATGAATCCCGCGCTTCGTTCGGGGCCCTATCCCGTTGTTCTACCAATCAACGTCGAAGTCGTCCCCTGGTTGGGCACTTGGGGCCTTGAGAATGGTTGGTTTTGGGGTTTTCTCGGATTCCGACGCAGGTTCATCGGCCTTGGTGGCAGGAGCCTTGACCGTAAAGGAGGCTCTGTCCTCCACGGCGTCGATTCGCTGATTGTATGCAACGGGAGAAACGGGTTGTTCACCCTTCGGCTCATCCTGTTGGGTGGTTGGTGGTGCCAGTTTTTGTTCACCAACCTTCAATTCTGCAAAATCTCGAGCGAGGATGTCGTCGAGGTTGGGTTCGGAGGAGGGGGGACCTTTCATGGTGGACCATTCCAACTCTTCCTCATGAAGGCTCGGGTCGTTCATCACCTTTATCTGTCCATTTTTGGAGAAGCAGGGATATTTGAGGGAGTGGTACCAGCGGTTGACATGCGCCTCGGCATAGTTGTGAACCCCGATGCCGGATTAGGGGGGAAGTTGGGGTTCAAAGGAAGCGACGGGCGAGCCGAAGAAGCGCGTGCTGCCGGCGCAGAAGACCGTGCAGGCCCCCGAATGAAGCAATGCCTTTCCCATCTCGTTGAATTGGCGACCTCCTCATTGAACCGTTCTGGAATTGAATTGGAACTTATGGTGTGGGATGGCCGAATGGGTGGGACCTGGTTGCCTGAATGGCCATCAGCAGGAACAATGCGTGTCGTTTCACTGGGTTCAACACCGTCACGCACCACTCCTGAGGATACGGCTCACTTGGTCGGTCAACTGCTCGATGCCGGTGTTGAGGCGATCCTCTATGCGGGCGGTGATGGAACCACAAGGGACATCGTCAAGGCGCTCGAGTCGGCGGGCCCTGAGGCACAAAAGACAGCGCTTATCGGTGTTCCAGGTGGCGTTAAAATGCATTCAGGATGTTTCGCTACTACACCCAAAGCGGCGGCAGAAGTTTCCCTCTCCTTCGCTCTTGGTGATTTACGAACTGCCATCACTGAAGTGATGGATTTGGACGAAACGGTCTATGCCAAGGGTGAATGGAAAGTTCGGATGTATGGCGAAGCGTGGACGCCATCCTCGCCTCGCTTCATGCAAGGAGCCAAGGAACAAGTTGAGCGCGTGAGCGAGGAAGACACCATCGAGGGGCTCGCTCATCACGTCAGTACGCTCGTCGAAGATAAGCCGGATATGATGATTGTCTGGGGCAGTGGAGGTACCCTTCGAAGGATGGGCGAACATCTCGACCTCGAATTGACCTTGCTCGGCATTGACGTCCAACACGCTGGCACGGTGTATCATGACCTCAATGAGCAGAAGCTCATCGAGCTTATCGGTGCACACGTGAACGACGCTGCTTCACGTCCAATTCTTCTGCTTCTTTCACCCATGGGCGGCCAAGGCTTCCTCATCGGCCGAGGGAATTTGCAACTCTCTCCCGATGTGCTTCGCCTTATCGGGCACACCAACATTCTCGGTGTGGCCACGCCCTCGAAACTCATCGGATTAGAAGCGGTCCGCATCGATACAGGAGACGAAAGCCTTGATGCAGAATTCCAATCAAAACGCTTCATCAAAATCCTTCAGGGCTTCCGGACAACCCGGCTCATCCGTGTCGCTGAACTCTGATGTTCGTTCTGCGATACTCAACCGGTTATGTGAAACATAGACCACATGATTGATTCATGCTCATTCAAATAACCTCATGAGTATTCACCGTCATGCAAGGAAAGCGTGTGGTGGTTTTGACCGGAGCCGGCATTTCGGCCGAATCTGGGATTCGAACGTTTCGGGACAACGATGGATTGTGGGAAAACCATCGAATTGAGGATGTGGCGACACCCCAAGCATGGCGAGCCGACCCCGGGCGCGTTTGGCGCTTCTACCAGGCACGCCGCCGTCAATTGAGTGAAGTGGAACCAAATCTTGCCCATGAAGCCTTAGCCAAACTCTCAGAGGGGTTGGACCACATGGTTCTCATCACGCAGAACGTTGATGATTTGCATGAACGAGGTGGCAGTAAGGCCGTTGTTCACATGCATGGCCGGCTTGAAACCCTTCGTTGCGGAGTTTCGCAACGAAGTGAGCGTCGAATGTCAGCATCGGATTTGGGCGAGGACTTTCTCGACTGCACGTGCTGTGCGGAACCTCAACGGGTCCGGCCCGACATCGTTTGGTTCGGTGAAATGCCCATGCACATGAACGAGATTTACGGTGCGGTTGAAGCCTGTGAGGTGTTCATTGTGGTGGGGAGTTCCGGCCATGTTTATCCAGCAGCGGACTTGGTGCACATCGCACAAGCCAACGGTGCACGCACCATTTTGGTCAACGCCGAGCCTCCCCTCAACGTGGATTTTTTTGATGAGATTCATCTTGGCAAGGCGGGTGAGTTGCTTCCTGTCTTGGTCCAAGGTTGGCTTGGCCCACCTGCCTAATGCACCGTTCAACTTTCTCCAGTTTCGAAGACATGTTGGCACTTGGGGCATTGAACTTGACCGCTGTAGTTGGTAGGAACATTCAGTTTCGCTCCACATGAAGGGCAAGGCACCATGATTTTGGCTGATTTGTGAGGTGGTCCGTCCTGCAAGTCCTGTCCCCGGTCGAGCACAAATTTTGCAATGGCCGACGCGGCGAAGAGCCAGAACCCGACTCTCATCACGAAAAACAACACCTTGAAGGTGTTCACCAGCCAATCCAACTCAACATCGCTGCTCGAACCAAACGACATACCGGCGAGGACAAGCAAGGGGAGGGCTACGAAAAGCCCGACAATGAACGTGAGGCTGTAGGCACCGGCCATTGAGAAACCACCGATGGTCACGCCCCATGCGGCGTACGATCGAAGTGGAATTTGCTCGTTTGTCCCAGGTGCATCAGGAGAAATCACCGCACGACCTTCTGCGTCAATTGGGGTCGTGTGGAGTTGAACGGCTGACTTTTCTCCGTTTCTCATCGTGTGGAAAAACACGGCAAGGACCAGCGGGGGCGTGGCGCAAAAATACGTTATCAGCGGTGTCATCACTTCCACACAGCCCGTGAGCACCTCACCCGTTTGCATGTCTTCGCAGGTCACCATGTTTGGTAGGGCAAGGTACCACAACCCTGAGAGCAGGACAAACGCACCGCTTACGAGGCTCGATGCGGTGTTCATAATCTGCACTTTGGCATCGTGTTTTGAAGTTTGACCCGTTGGACACCAATCCGGCTGGATTTGAGCCAGTTGGATTCGGTTCACCGCTTAAGTTGACCCGTAGCTGCCTTGAGCAGCCCCAAAAACGGCGGGCTTGGCCTGCCTGGGCGCGATTTGAACTCGGGGTGGAACTGGACGCCAACATAGTAGGGGTGATCGTTCAGTTCGAAAATTTCACAACGCTGACCTGAATCGTCTTTGCCGACGAAGACCAAGCCTTCGGACTCAATGCGTTCGATGAGATCGGGGTTGACTTCGTACCGATGTCGATGGCGTTCATCGACCGCTTCGCCAGGTCCGTAGAGTTCTCGAATTGCAGAGCCCTTGTGCTGCCAAAGTGTTGGGCGGCTACCCAGGCGCATCGTGCCGCCCAGATGAGTTTTGGAAATTTCCGGCATGAACACCACAGCCGCATGCTCCGGATTGTCTTCAAATTCAGTGGAGTTCGCTCCGGTCATGCCCAGTACGTTTCTGCAGAACTCAATGGTGGCAATTTGCAAGCCCAAACAGATGCCCAGGTAGGGTATTTTTCCGATACGAGCATGGTTAGCTGCGAGGATTTTCCCTTCAATTCCGCGGTCTCCGAATCCTCCGGGAACGAGAATGCCGTCGGCGCTGCGAAGAAATTCCCAAGCCGCAGCATGTTCAGCAGCATCCCAACCGTCCTCAAGGTGGCTGGCTTCGATCCAATCGATGACCAATTTCCTATCCACCGCCATGGCGGCATGCTGCAAGCTCTTGATGACGGAGAGGTAGGCGTCGGAAAGGTCGGTGTACTTTCCAACCATGGCGATGTGGACCTCTTCAGTAAGGGTATCAAGATGATGAGCCATGGCCGTCCATTCGTCAAGAAGGGTGGTCACCGTGCAATCCAGGTCCAGGATATCGCACAACCCCTGTTCATGAAGCATGAGTGGTACGTGGTAGATGTTTGGGACATCGTGGGTTGACATCACGGCCTCTGGTTTCACATGGCAAAAGGCAGCAAGTTTGTTGCGCGTTTCATCGTTAAGGGGAGAGGATGAACGGCACACGAGGATGTCGGGTGAGATACCAAGCCCACGGAGTTCTTTCACCGTGTGTTGGGTGGGTTTTGTTTTCTGTTCCCCCACGGGCCCCAAGACAGGCACGAGAGAGACATGAACGAAGGTTACGTTCTCCCTACCGACTCTGAATTGGAATTGGCGAAGGGCTTCGACATAGGGCGAGGATTCGATGTCGCCGACGGTCCCTCCCAGTTCAATGATGCAGGCATCGGGCGTCTCACCACTCCCATCAGCGGGGCGGGCAGCAACATCCTCAATCCAATCTTGAACAGCATCGGTGATGTGCGGAATGACTTGCACCGTTTTGCCGAGATAGTCCCCTCGACGTTCTGCTTCGATGACCTTGGCGTAGATTTTACCGGTGGTCAGGTTGTTGTCTTTTGAGAGGTTGATGTCGAGGAACCGTTCGTAGTTTCCTAGGTCAAGATCGACTTCTCCACCGTCGTCGAGAACGAACACTTCGCCGTGTTCAAAGGGTGACATTGTGCCAGCATCGCTGTTGAGGTAAGGGTCGATTTTGATGGAGGTGACCCGCAACCCAGCGGCTTTGAGCAACACGCCGATGCTGCTTGCAGTGACCCCTTTTCCTAGCCCGGAAAGGACTCCTCCGCTGACCACGACGTACTTCATTACAACATCAACGGGGTAAATTGCCATCGCGCACATCATATCAACATTGGCTATGAGAATCAAGTACGCCTCTACTCTAGTTTCAAGTATCGTCTCAATGAGTCGGGGTCATGTCGGGGGCACCAGGAGACAACATCTTGGTCACTGGCGCGTTGGGGCAAATCGGAACCGAACTTGTTGAGGCTTTACGAGCAAAACACGGAGCCTCCGCAGTGATTGCATCTGACATCCGCTCGGTTGATGGAATTGATTCTGGCCGTGATGCGCCATTTATCATCCTCGATGTGTTGGACACCGAGGCCATCATTCAAACTTGTAAGAGTAACGGGATTGGGACCATTTACCACTTGGCCGCTTTACTGTCGGCCACTGGGGAAAAGAACCCTGAGCTTTGCCGACGCGTTAACGTTGGGGGGACTGTGTCGATTCTGGAAGCCGCTAAAACGTGCTCTCTCAGGGTTTTCATCCCATCTTCCATCGCTGTTTTTGGGCCTGACGCTCCAAAACACGCACCACAAGACACGGCGCTGAATCCAACCACGGTCTACGGTGAGACAAAGGTTGAGGGTGAAGAATTGGCCATGGCCTCATGGAACGATTTTGGAGTTGATGTTCGAGGAATCCGCTACCCAGGGCTCATTTCATACAAAGCGCCAGCTGGTGGAGGCACCACGGATTATGCCGTTGAGATATTCCACGCTGCCATCGATGCTGGGCACTACACTTGCTTTGTTCGAGAAGACACCCGTTTGCCCATGATGTACATGGACGATGCCATTCGAGCAACCCTGATGTTGATGGATGCTCCGAGCGACGTTCTCGGTTCATCGAGGGCGGGCTACAACATTGAGTGCCAATCCTTCACCGCCGAAGAACTCGCCCAGGCCATCGCCGAGGAAATCGAAGGATTTCGATGCGATTATTCTCCGGATGTTCGCCAGCAATATGCTGATTCTTGGCCGGACTCCATTGATGGGACTCGGGCGAAGGATGAATGGGGATGGTCGCCCAGTTATGATCTCCGAAAAATGGTTCAAGCCATGTTGAATGGCCTTTCCAAAGCATGAGCCGTTGGGTGAACTGAAGCTTGGGTTAGGCCTAGCCAGTATCAAGCCTTGATCCATCGGTACCGACGAGCGCCTTCTTCGACACCTTCTTCACCGATATCCACCAAGGCGAATTCGCCCTTTGGTTCGATAACACTGTTGTCTTGGGTTCCCTTGTGGAGGTTCTCATACGTGATGTGGTCGATGGCCATTCGGCCGGAAAGGCGTTCGAAAAGGCGCCAAGTCGCCACGACTTCCCGCCACCGGGGGTTGACTTTGCCCTCAAACACTTTTGCCTTCGCACCCGAACCATAACCACACATTCCAAGCAGGGCGTTGTCGAGGTTGCTGTTGTCTTCCAAATCCGATTCAAAGGTGGACATCAGCGCAAGGAAAATCGAGCCCGTGTATTGATTGCCGATCAGACTGCTTGCCCGTTGTCCTTTTTCGATACGACCGGCGTGGAATTCAGTGTACTGGGGTGTCTTTGAGATCTGGCGGCGATAGGCGTCCTTTTCCCGTTCCCAAGCTGCCAGCGTCTCCTTGTTCTCCACTTCAGGGCGTTCCGGCATAGGGCCGATGGAGGCCACCACATCTTCCCACATGGCCGTGTGCTCTCGGTCGTGTCGGAACACGTCGGGGAACATGCGCTTGGCTTGGTAGGCATAGGGCAGGTGCATGATGATACGAGACCACTGTTCAGTGAACGGGTCGTCGTTTGCTGGCTGAATTCTTCCGGCACGTTCTGCCTTTTGACTGAAATCGAAGAAGGCTTGACGGACTGCGTTTTGGTAGCACAGGTTGGAAAACTGCCCGTCAAAGATAGGGTCGTCTCTGTGAACACTCACCTTCTCTTCTCCGTGAGCAAAAATTCCGAGTTTCCGAACCGTGGACTTTGGAAGATGTCGGATCATTCGTTCAACCAATCCTTTCTTGACCGTTTGCCCCGCTTCTTGAGCCAGTTGAATCACGTTGGAAATCACGGAGCGAATGGATACTTCTCGACGGGGTTTGAAGAAATCATGGACGGGTGTTGTGGAAACTCCAATGCAGTCTGGAATCTCCAAAAGACGAGGGTGTCTGCGGATGAGCAAAGCCCCTCCACCAGCGCCTTGTGTGTACTCTCCCGACGATTCAAGAGCATACTTTGCGTTGTCAGAAAAAATCACAATTCCTAAGCGTTCATCGGTTTCGTTGGAGCGTGCTACCCAGTCCAAGGTGGTGTGAAGCGCATCCACGGCTCCAATGCAGGCAAACGTCATGTCGACGACATCGCAGGTCTGGAAGCAGTCCTTGCCAAACCGCTCGGCGTAGCGCTGAGTCAACATGTCCACGATGTAGGTCGCCGTTGGCTTAGCGCCATCAAGGGCAGATTCTGTGCCCAGATACATGCGTCCGATGGTTCTCGGATCGAGTCCGTTTCGGTCAATGAGTTGCATAACGGCCATGGCTCCCATGGTGGCCGTGTCTTCGTGAACGTCTGGGATGGCCATGGCCTCCAATCCAAGGCCTTTGCTTAGCTTTCCGTAATCGGCTCCTCGAAGGTCAGCGAAGTCCTTCATGTCCATGTAAAGACGAGGAAAATGGATGGCGATATCGTCAATGCCTACAGGGATGGTAGCCGTTTCGGACACATGCCTCGCTCGGGCGTCCCGTATTTATATGGCCGGTTTCACCCACGGGAGTTGATCAGTCTTCTTGGGGAAGTTCTGGAATCGTGGGGTCCTGTTTCGCCCAAAGCACATCGTCGATGCGGAGAACGGAAAGGGCTGCTTCAGTTGCTCCGGCGAGGACTTGGCGTGTAATTCGAAGAGGTTCTACTACGCCATCGTTCACCATATTTGTGGGAGATTTATTCTCAATGTTCAAACCGATGTGATGTGGGCAAGGGTCGTTGCTTGTGGTCTGTTGTGCCACGGTTTGCAGCAACGAGTCGAGCGGGTCGAGTCCTGCGTTTTGTGCCAGGGTTCGAGGGATGATTTCCAGGGCATCAGCAAAGGCTTCAATGGCCAATTGTTCTCGGCCAGCGAAGCCTTCAGCAAACCGGCGAAGGTGCCGTGCAAGGGCGATTTGGGTTGCTCCACCGCCAGCGAGAAGGTACGGTTCCTCGAGAAGTTGGCAGGCCACGCCTAGCGCATCGGCAAAACATCGCTCGACTTCACCAACCGTTTCGTTGGTAGAGCCTTTGGCGATGAAGGTCGCTCCCCCTTCTTCGGTCTCAACGATCCAATGCATGACACCGTTCCACCGCTCGTTGGTGCTGGAAATAAACACCCCAAGATCGGTTTCAGTCAATCCCTTGACGTCGTTTTTGAGGGTTGAATTGGTCCCTCTTGCGAGCAAGTCTAAATCTGAGCGAGCTACTCGCCGATAAGCCTGAATGCCTGCCTTCGTAAGGGTAGCGTGGACATCGTCATCGATGCCTTCCTTGCAAGCCAGAAGCGTGACTCCAAGGTCAACGAGGTGATTTATTTGGTCAAGCAGAACCGTCTTCTCTTGCTGGCGGAAACTTTCCAAGACTCCTGTGTTGGCGACGTTGAGTTTCATGTTGCTCATCATCTCTCGGCGTTCAAGCCCTCCATCAACCAGGGCGATTTTACCCGATGTGATTTGCTTCGGCATACGGTCTGTGACCCGTTTTTTGGCCAATACTAAACCTGTTACAAGGGATGAATCGGTCATGCTTCCACCCGTTTGGGTGAGGATCTTCACTCGGGTGGGGTCGGCGACATGGCCATCGGGTCGTTGTTCAACGACGGCCTTGGCTGCTTGAATCGCAAGGGCTGCGAGGTGGTCTTGCATGGCTCGGTGAATTTTTCCGGCCAAGGAAGTGGTGGCGGCTGCCATCATCTGTTCTTCCGTCGCTTCGATGACCAAGGACTCAAAGTGTTGGCGACACGCTTCTTCAGCGTGGCGATAACCTCGGGCAATGGCGGATGGGTGGACGCCTTGCAACACCAGTTCCCATGCGTTTTGAAGAAGTTCTGCCGAGAGAAGCACTGCACTGGTGGTTCCGTCTCTCGCAATGCGGTCCTGCGTGGTTGAGGCGTTGATCAACATCTTCGCCACAGGGTGTTCTACCTTGGCCGATTCCAAAACGGTCACACCGTCGTTGGTGACCATGGTGCGCCCCTCATCGTCGATGAGCAGTTTGTCCTGGCCGAGCGGTCCAAGTGTGGTCCGCACTGCACCAGCCAACGCCATGGCCGCTGTGATGTTGTTGCGTAGTGCCTCACGGCCGGTTGTACGCGTCGTCTCCTTCAGAATAGGGACTTCGCTCATGGACAGTCCACCGAATCCTTCCCAATAAGCCAAGCGCTCTACAACGCTCAACCCTTCGCTCAGTCTTCGTCTTCAACAACTTCGAAGTCAGCGTCAACCACACCGTCATCAACGTTGATGTCGCCGTCTTCGCCGCTCTCTTGCTGGGCCATCTCGGCGGCAGCTGCCTCGTAGAGTTTGGTTGATACGCCGTGCATGGATTCCTCGATTTCCTTGACCTTGGCCTGAATGGCAGCATCGTCCATAGCATCGATGTCAATTGGTTTGCCATCGTCGTCCTGAACCATCTTTTCAAGCTCGTCGAGATGAGCCTTCACAGGTTCAACATCACTTTCATCCAACTTGTCGGCCGATTCCTCAAGGGTACGGCGTGTTTGGTAGACGACTTGGTCGGCCATGTTTCGAAGTTCAACCTTGGCTTTGCGGCGCTGGTCTTCTTCAGCGAATTTCTCGGCTTCAGCGATTTTGTCTTGAATCTCATCTTCGCTAAGCGAGGTAGCCGATTCGATCTTGATGGATTGTTCTTTTCCGGTACCCATGTCTTTTGCACTCACGTTCACAATACCGTTCGCATCGATGTCAAAAGTGACTTCGATTTGCGGAATGCCTCGTGGTGCGGGAGGGATGCCAACCAGTTGGAACTGGCCTAGCGTCACGTTGTCTTTCGCAAATTCACGCTCTCCTTGTAAAACATGAATCTCCACAGCGGGTTGGTTGTCGGATGCGGTCGAGTAGATTTCCGAGCGTCGGGCAGGGATGGTGGTGTTGCGTTCAATCATCGTGGTCATGACGCCACCCAAGGTTTCAATGCCGAGCGTCAACGGAGTTACGTCGAGCAAAAGAATGTCGGAAACGCCTTCATCACCTGAAATGATGCCAGCCTGAAGGGCTGCACCCATGGCGACCGCTTCGTCAGGATTGATTCCTTTGTACGGCGGTTTCCCGGCTTCCTTCTCAACGGCTTCCTGCACGGCAGGGACGCGGGTGGAACCGCCCACGAGAATCACTTTGTCAACATCGCCTTTCTTGAGTCCAGCATCTCTCATTGCTTGTCGGGTGGGAACCATCGTCTTCTCAATCAGCTTGGCGATGAGGTCCTCAAATTTGGCTCTCGAAAGGGAGAGGTCCATGTGAACAGGTTGACCGTCTGCCATGGAGATGAATGGGAGGTTGATCTGTGTCTGTTGGGTTCCAGACAGCTCAATCTTAGCCTTCTCAGCGGCTTCCTTCAAACGCGACATGGCTTGCTTATCCTTTGATAGGTCGATGCCCGTTTCTTTCTTGAATTCAGCCACCATCCATGCAATGACTTTCTCATCGAAATCGTCACCACCGAGTTTGTTGTTTCCTGCTGTGGCCTTCACTTCAATTTGAGGTTGACCGTCGACCTCGTAAATTTCAAGCACTGAGACGTCAAACGTTCCACCGCCCAAGTCGTAAACAAGGATGGTTTGGTCCTGGGTTTTGTCGACGCCATAAGCCAACGCCGCTGCGGTTGGTTCGTTGATGATGCGCAAGACATCGAGGCCTGCGATGCGGCCAGCGTCCTTCGTTGCTTTTCGCTGGGCGTCGGTGAAGTAAGCCGGGCAGGTGATGACTGCTTGCTTTACTTCGTGGCCGAGGTAAGCCTCGGCGTCAGCCTTCAATTTCTGCAGGATGAAAGCCGAGACTTCTTGTGGAGTGTAAGTGGTTTCATCCACGTCGGTGGTCCACTTGGTCCCCATGTGTCGTTTTACGGAAATCATGGTGCGGTCTGCGTTGGTGACAGCTTGCCGCTTGGCGGTGACACCGATCAAGCGTTCTCCGCCGTCCTTGGCGAAGGCGACCACCGAGGGGGTGGTTCGGGCGCCTTCTGCGTTCGGTATGACTACAGGTTCACCGTTTTCGATGGTGGCCACACAGCTGTTCGTTGTTCCAAGGTCAATTCCAATCACTTTGCTCATTTTTTTCACTTCCTTCAAAAGATGGGGATGCCACCGTCGTCATCGTCATCGTCATCGTCTCCGAGGTCAATGCTCACTTCCCCCGGGGCAGGGAGGGTGTCGTCATCATCCGATTCCAGCGCTTTTCCTTGTGGCGTCAGTTTCAGGGTGATGTCGAGAATGCCGTTGTTCAGGGTCCAGTCAACCACATCATCGCACGGATGTGGGAGTTCCACCAAGGCCAATGGCTTTGGCTGAGTTGCACGCATGATCTCTATTTGAGAACCGTTTTTGGTGAGTTCGATTTCAAGTTGCTCTGTTTTGATGTCACCTTTCAAGGCGAAGTCGAGCGTAACCGACATGTTCCACCCGTTGAGGTAGACATCTTCGGCGGGGAGTTTCATGGTCTCGTCATCGTTTCCTTCCAAGGCAGAAGGGTCGATCTCAACGGGCGCAGCATCCACTCGAATGTCCATTCCCAGGTTCTTGAGAAGGTCCTCCATGGACGTGCCGGCGTTGAACATCTTCGAGAGATCGGACATGTCGAAATTGAAATTGACTTCACCCTTTGCAATTTTTTCGGGATTGATGCCGAGTGCATCAAATTGGTCCTTGAACTGGTTCATGAAGCCTTTGAGTTGTTCCCGATTGATGGGCATGCCCATGTTCCGCAACATCTCTTCTAACTTGTCCAACAAGTCATCTTCCCATTCATCTACCATCGAGAATCACTACTAAACCATCGGTTATGTAGTTGCCAAGGTGCAACCCCATATAAATCTAGTGAAAACGGTGAGCGAAGCCAAGGTGACCTGCTACCACAATGGGACATTTACCTCATTTGGGTTCAATGCACCCGATTTTCGCTCGTGTGAACGCTGGGTTTGACGTGTGTTCACTCGCCGGTGATCAAACGGACCATGGTTCGAACATGAACACCTGTGGCGCCATGGTTCACCATTTTGTTGGTCTTTGCACCCCAGTAAGTTCCTGCGATGTCCATGTGTGCCCATGTGATTTGTTCAGCATCATCGCCTTCGCCTCGGCTTGGTACAAATTGCTTGAGGAAGGCAGCGGCGGTGTTGGCACCACCGTAGCGTCCAGCGCCAAGGTTTCGAGTGTCGGCAATCTTGGAGTTCGTCATTTCCTTCTCAAAGGCAGGAAGGAGGGGCATGGGCCAGGCAAGCTCGCCAACGTCGTTTCCAGCTTCGTGAATTCGAGTCCTGAAATCATCATCGTTGGACCACAATCCTGTTGCTTCATGTCCAAGCGCAACAACGCAAGCTCCGGTCAGCGTTGCAAAGTCGACGATGTATTCTGGTTCGTAGTCCGTACCTGCCTTCCAGAGTCCATCGGAAAGAACCAGTCGACCTTCTGCGTCAGTGTTGAGCACTTCAATGGTCTTACCGGAAAGCGTGGTAATAACATCGCCAGGTCGCTGGGCGTTGGCAGCGGGCATGTTTTCTGCCATGCAAGTGATGGCGACGACCTTACCAGGGTAGCCACTGGATGCTAAGGCCTCCATGGTTCCAAACACCGTGGCGGAGCCGCCCATGTCGTACTTCATTTCGTCCATGTTCGCACCGGGTTTGAGCGAAATGCCACCGGTGTCAAAGGTGATTCCCTTGCCAACCAGCATGGGGTGGCGTCCTTTTTCGTCGCCGTTGAGGGTGAAGATGACCATGCAAGGTTTTCGAGAAGACCCCATGCCAACGGCGACGAGTCCACCCATGCCGTGGCGCTTTGCGGCTTCGTAATCGATGATTTCTACCTTCACGTTGTCGTATTGCTTCGCCCAGAGTTCGGCTTTTTCAGCGAACGCCATGGGGTACATGTCGTTTGGTGGGCAGTTTCCGAGGTCTCGAGAGAGGTGGACACCGCTCACGATGGAAGCGGCTCGGTCGATGGCAGCGGAGAGAGCCGTGGTGTCTCCTTCGTTGCAATTGATGCGAGCTGAGAGGTTGATGTCGTCATCATCATCGTCTTTCTTCTTGTAAAGGTCATAGGAATAGTCGCGCAACATCATGCCTTCGGCAAACGAAGTCATGGATGCCAAATCGGCGTTATGAAAGACGACGGTAAACTCGCCGCCGTGAACTTTCTTGCACGATGCGACCACCGTTGCACCTGCTTCTCTGTAGGCGTGAACATCGGCCTTTTCGGTTTTTCCGAGTCCGATCAACATGGCTTTTCCGCCTTCGGTGCCCATGAGGGTCATGGTGGCGTTGGCTTTGGCCTTGAAGTCTCCATCACCAAGCACGCGATTGATTTGGCTTTTGAGCGTCGTTGGAATACCCTCGACGATTTCGGGTAGGGCTTCTTGGCCTTCAAAGAGGGGGAGGACGAGGGTTCCGTTGATGTTGTTTCCTGAACTGATGGTCACTTGCATGGTTTCACCGTCTCGTTCCAATGATTTCCTACACTTCAACCCTCGCAGTGCTTCACCTCTTTCGTGACGGTGATTTGGGTGCACCTCTCAGCATGGTGAGGGGGGGAGTTCGTAGCGGGGCAAGTTCACTTGCCGCAGCCGCAACCCGAGATTTGGCAGGACTCGGCCTCGGTAGCCGGTGGCGGAGATTGCTCCGTTTTCGTAGCGACCACCTTTTTCTTTGATGGTTTTGGTTGTCGAAACTTCCGTTGGCTACGGGACGTGTGTCGGTTCATGTTTTTCGCACCCCCTGCGGAATAAAGAACCTTTTCGGGGAACACCCGTCAATTGTTTTCATCTTCTCGGCGTGAAATGATGCTCACACCAATCATGCAGAATATGACGGCCAGTGGATTGAACAATCCAAATCCGAGCAAGAATCCCTCTTCAGCCTCGACGAAGGTTACGGTGAGGTTACTGTCAAGGGTTTCATTGACCCATGTGGAAGCGTTGATGACCCGCTTTTGGTAGTTAAGGTTCCAGTAGCCGTCTACGTCTATGTCGCTCTTAGCAACGTCAAAGGAAACCGTTGTGCTGTTCGTGGCGTTCACCCCAAACATTGGCGAAGCCCAGAGAACTTGACCGTCGGAATTGTGGTACTCGAGGCTAGCGTTGGTGGTTGATGCTTGGCCGTGATTGATGACATCAGCCGTGAGGACTCCGTCTTCAAGGGTGAGGGATTGGACCACAAGACGGGCACGCCAATACCAAACGTTGTCAATAAGGAAGCGCATGACATCCATTTCCTCGGCTAAACGGTCGTTGAGGTTCTCAAAACTGCCAGGTACGAATTGCTCGTCGTCCGTTTCGAACGTGAAGGTCGGAAAACCCATTTTACCGTAGCCGTAGTCTCGGCTTGTGCCGCAGTTGGGGTAGAGTCCTTGGTTGGCGTTTTGGATGGGTATGTCGGAAACTCCAGCGTTTACCGAGTCTCGAATGGTCCAGAAAAGTTCCCAGTCGGGCGGCTGTTCAGGCCACTTGCCCCAGGGGTAGAGGATGATCCAAACACCCGTGTGCATGGTGACGTACAGGTCGGCGTCTGTGACATGAGCGTCGATGTAGGCTGCGTTGGCTGCCGTTTCAGCTTCGCTAAATGCACTGCTTCCCGGTTGGGTTGTTGGACAAGTGTTCCAATAATGGTCGTAATTCCGGTTGAGGTCAACTTGATTGACGTTCCACCGGGTATCGATGTCGTTTCCATCTGGGTTGAGCATGATGAGGATATGAAGTTCATTGTTCTGCAGAACATTGATCGCTTCTTCGTTGCCTTCGTTCCATCCGTTGATGTACCATTTTGCTGACAACCATGCCAAAGCCGTTCCGAGGTATTCGTTGCCGTGGTGGCCTCCGTCGATGTAGACGATTTCTTTGCTTGACCCGTTGGCTTTGGTCTCCATCGACCAATCGGAAAGACGCACGACCCAGAGGTCTCGTCCAAGTTCAGATTTACCGGCACTGACCAGGTCAACGATGTCTGGGTTTTGGTCGGCCCAATCGTTGACCTCCATGGTGAGGGCAGCCCAGGTCATGTGAACATGGCTATCAACAGGCTCACCGGGCCACATTGGTGTTTGCGTAGGGTCATACTGGGCGGCGGCCGATGGAATCACGGCCAGCATCATGCAGACAACCAAGCCGACGGCTACTCGCATGGGTCTGCCTCATGGCTGCAAATGAAAAACACTTGCATTGTTTAAGTTCACCAGTCTGAGGTGAAGGCGTTCGGGTTGGCGACTTTCTCACCTTCACGGGTCCAGATGCTTGGACCGTCAGTGGAGTAAATATCGGCGAAGGGATCAATGTCTTCCTCTCGCAAGTTTCGCTGCATGTAAGCCTCCACGCGCTCGCGCAGGTCGGGCTTAAACTTCCAGTAGTGAATGCGCCATTCGCGGCCATCCCACAGGGTTGTTTCTTCGGACTCCGTGGTCAGAAGATCGTAATCTTGGAACATGTAGAACAAGTTCCGGTCGGTCGGTTCGAGAGCATTGTCAATAATGCGGTTGTAAAATCCAAAGAAACCGAGGGCGTGCTCGGCCATACCTTGTGCGACTTCGGCGTCCATGTCCAAGTCAATGTGTTGTTGTATCGCTTTGGTTAATTCTCCTAGTGTCATTCCCATCTTCTCGCCCCCACAACAAGTGAACCGGGTGTTTTCGGTCCCCGTTGCTATATTCTATTGGTCACCGACCCATATTAAGAGTTCCATCCTTTTTCTTGAAATCGCACCTTTGAGCCTTTGATTCGGGGCAAGTTTGGCATCGGTAGGATGATGAAGGAGACGAAGGCGGACAGAAAGCATGGAGGAGGCGTTTGAAGAAGGCACGTTTCTCGGTCTTCCACGAGGCGAAGGCTCCACAGACATTGCGGTGGTTCCGTTGGCTTATGAACTCACAACTTCCTACGGCATGGGGGCTTGCGATGGACCTCAGGCGTGCGTTGAAGCCAGTGCTCAGGTTGAACTTTACGACGAACATCTCGGTGCTGATTTGCCGGCGGGGCGAACCATTGTCACCGAACCGGTTTGGGAAGGCACCGCCTCCACCTTGCTCGGCCAACTTGATGAACTCGCTGGCCACGCCTTGAAGTTCTTCAGCGGGGACCTCTTTCCACTGTTCTTAGGCGGTGAGCACGGGATTCTGCCTCCCATCATGCATGCTGCACGGCATCATCCTGCCGTTGAAGGTGACCTCTCTAACCTGACCGTGGTTCAACTCGATGCCCATGCTGACTTACGAAGTTCGCTGGACGGTGAAGTGTTTTCTCACGCCTGCGCCGCCTCCCGAAGCCTTGACATCGGTGTGGGGCGCCTTTTGCAGGCCGGTGTGCGCGCTTTCAGTCAAGAGGAACACGAACGCATCAACGCCGATGACCGCATCACCACCTACTTCGCCAAGGACACGCAACACCCGCACACCGGTGCAGAGGCTTGGAATCAGTGGCTTCACGACCTCACATCGCTTTCCGGACCTGTTCATTTCACGCTTGACATCGATGGATTGGACGGCGCATTGGTGCCTGCAACAGGCACACCTGTGCCGGGGGGGTTGAGTTATTGGCAGGCGGTAGAAACCATCGAGACGTTGTTCGGAAATCCACAGGTGACGGTCATCAGCGCGGATGTGAATGAAATCGTACCCCGAGACGACACGCCCCTCACACAGTTTACGGCTGCTTGTTTGGCCACAAAAATCGTCGCCTCCCACCTACGAGCACGGGAACATGGCCGGTGGAATCCGGGCGCGCCTTTGGGCCATCTCGAATTTGCCAGTTCGTATTTTTCTGAACTTGAGATAACAGCCAATTCGGCATTTTGAAATAGAGAGCAGTTGGGCAAAACGCAGGTGAGTGTATGGTCGTCAATCCAAGCCAGGGGGCACACGTTTTCTTGGATTATGTTCATGCACGATTTGCCGATGAGGGTGAATATCAATGGCTCTTTGATCTGATGAGGGAGGCCGTTGCCAGGAGCTCAGCGACCGAAGTGCATGCTCATCTCGCACCTTTTGATGGCACAACCTCTCCGCCTGGATTCGCAGCCGTGGTGCTCATCGATGAAAGTCACATCACCGCCCATTGCTATGCTGACCGAGGCTTGCTGGCCATTGATTGTTTTACATGCGGGGAAACTGACCCCGACCAAATCGCTGATTTTCTCCATGAACACCTCCTGAAGCGTATGCCTGATCTCAAGTGCCTTCGCAGAGAGCGGGTCCGTCGCTTCATCACGGAGGCATGAACATGACCGTTCGAACATTTGTGGATGAGCATTTTCGGCATTTCAACGCCGGAACCGTGGGCCAAGCGGCTCGTTCCCTCACCGGTTTTCTCGGCGATGGCGGTCGTCTTTTTCTGACACTGGCAGGGGCTATGAGCACGGCTGAAATCGGGCGCAGTCTGGCGGATATGATACGTGCTGGACACGTAGCAGCCATCTCGTGCACCGGGGCAAACCTGGAAGAAGATGTGTTCAACCTGGTGGCTCACGACGCCTATGTCAAGGTGCCATCCCATGAAGACCTCTCACCTCAAGATGATTTGGAATTGTTCAAGCGCCACCTCAACCGTGTGACGGACGTCTGCATCCCAGAGGAAGAAGCCATACGAAGGTTGGAGCACCGTTTGATGAAGGTTTGGAGCGATGCTCAAATCGAAGGAGAATCGTTGTTGCCTCATCGCTATCTGTATCGTCTACTCACATCGGGAGCACTCGAGGATGATTTCCAAGCCGACCCCTCGAATTCTTGGGTACTGGCCGCCGCTGAAGCGGACTTGCCCCTCTATGTTCCCGGGTGGGAGGATTCCACGCTCGGTAACATCTTCGCCGCCCGATGTTCACAGGGCAAACTTCACCCAGACATCGTTTTGAGTGGCACCCACTACATGACGGATTTGATGCGTTTCTACCAAGCGGCGAACACACCGTTGGCCTTCCTCCAATCGGGTGGAGGCATCGCAGGTGATTTCCCAATCTGTGTCGTGCCTCTGCTTCACCAAGACCTCGGCGAGACCGAGGTTGAACTGTGGTCGTGGTTTTGTCAAATCACGGATGCTACTGCCTCATTTGGAGGATATTCCGGCGCTCCACCAAACGAGAAGATCAGTTGGGGCAAACTTGGAATTGAAACGCCTAAATTCAACATTCAAAGCGACGCAACCATTGTTCTCCCCTTGTTGTTTGGTTATGTTCTTGACCTTTAGGGAGCACATTGTCCCCAAAGTCTTGAAGGGGAGCGGCATCACCACATTCCCATGAAGACCCGCCGTAAACTTGTGCCGTTGTGCATCATGGTCCTCTTCGTGACTTCCCTGGTGCCCGCCTCGGTTCATGCGGATGACACACCATCGGTTCAAATCACAACGCACTGGATTGGCGATGGAACGACCGATACCGCCCATGCTTACCTCCTGACATTTTCCGATAACGGAACGTACGGGTTTGATGTTGATATGGTTCACGAGCGCAATGGTTCATCGCTCCCAACCGCTCACACGCTGTCCTGGAACAGCATGAACGGTGTACGTACGGCGCTTTTGAGTTTCAATACTTCACTCGTGTGGGGAGATGCCGTAGAACTCACCATCACCATCACCGACCATGACGAAGTATCGGGACTTTCCATTGACGCCACTCGAGCGTTCACCGTGGGTCAGTGGAATCAACCCATGGATGACCATGAAGTTCTTTTGTCAACATCGTGGGCCCTGGACCAGGCCTACACAACCGAATTCGGGGAGCAAAATTTCTCACTGGCTTTCACTGGGCAGGGCTGGCAGGAGCGCGTTGGCGAAACCCTGTCTTCATGGGAACTTGGAAACGGAACGTTTCAAACTCTTGAGAGCACAGAAGACGGCACCACGGCATTGAATTTGGTGTTCACGCAGTTGTGGAAAAACGAAACCATCGTCGCTGGCGCATTGACCAGCCAAATCTTTGATGCCCGTGGTTTCGGTGATTTGCGCACCACCATCGTCGACGGAGAGACAATCACTGTCATCAACGCCAGCGTGTCGGAGGCTCTGCTCAATCGGTCGGTCATCAATGGCGTGGTCGGGGAACATTTGTCCCTGGAGGCCACCGGTTTGCTCAACCTTTCCGAGGAGGGAGAGGACAATAATTCTCTCAACATCGATGGAGAACTCGCCGTGTTTTTCCTTGAATACATCGATGTGGACGGTGAGCGAATCCTCCAACACTCTCAATTCGAGGCCATGGCTGAGTTTGTTTTGATTGAGGACGGTTCTCGATTGGACGTGTCTCTTGACGGTTTTACGTCGGTCAACCGCTGGGAGGACGGTGTTCGCACCCAGCATTTGGAGGAACTCTACGGCGATGGAACGTTTGGTTTTGAGGACCAAGATGAAAATGCCTCCCTCCAGGTGAACGGAACAATTCTTGACCTTCACACGAAATTAGAAAATGGAACGACGGTCATTGACGATCTGCATGTTGACGGAACCCTGAGCGGTGATGTCCAAGGAACGTTTGGAGTTCTTCGAGGGATTGAAACCTCCGGAATGCAAGCCAATGCCACCGGTGAATCTTTCCTTGTCAACGTCATTTTCCAAGAGTCATGGTTCAACATTACCGGAATTAACGGCGGGAATTTCTTTGACGGGGCTGGACTTGGTGCAACTCACAATCAAACATGGGACTATCAAACTGTCCAGTCCGACTGGGACAACCGCACCGTTCGTCTCGTCTGGCGAGAAACCGGACCCGATGCCTCAGAAGGGGAAGAATTCCCCGAACGAAGCCCTCAACAGCGAAACGCCACGCCGCCAATCGCTGAGGAAAGCCTAGGAAACCTCACCGTGGGTCGGGAAACGGGACTTATGCCCATTCCATTGGCTCAACATGACCGTTTGCGATTGGGTCAACAAGATGGCATTACGCTTACGGTCACAGCCGGGGAAACCCGAATCGATGTTCGGGACGGCCACAACCTGACCGTCATCGATTGGACGGGCACGTATGATGGAGAAGGAGGTCTAGCATCCGGCACCATGGTTTCCTCGGGTCCATTGAAGGGTCTCTTGACCTCAGTTCAGCGTTCCTTATCGGTTCCGTTTGGTGACGATGGTGAATCGGTGTCCCTCCAAGAGACTCAGATTTTGGAGCGCGTCCTTTCGCCTGAAATCGTGAGCGAGGATGAAAACACGCCACCCAGCATTGGTCAAATTCAATGGAGAAACGGCCTTGCCGTGGGTGAAGGTGGGAGCATCGCCCACCTTGAAGCGGTGGTGGAAGATGCAGAATGGAACATCGTTGACGTCCATGTCGACTTGACGGCCTTTGGTTTGGGCGTGATTCAACTCAACGACCGTGGTCTGAACGGGGACATGGGAATTGGCGATGATATTTACACCGCAGCCGTCGTTCTCCCCGGGCTTGAAACAGGCGACCTCCAAGCTACCGTCTCGGCGACCGACAGCTTTGGTTCAACCTCAACCTCCTCCGATATGCTCGCAGTGACCAATCAACCTCCTCGCCTGATTGACGTCGAAATGGTCCCTACTTCACTCGAACGAGGTCAGTCGGTGGTGGTGAACATCGATGCCTATGATGGACACGGAGTCGCTTCGGTCCAAATCGACCTAAGGGAATACGGAGGGGAAGTCATCAACTTGACCAACGAGGGTGCTGGCAGTTCATGGGCCGCCATGGTTGAAATGCCGATTGGGATGACACCAGGGTCTCAATCACTGCTGGTCATCGCTACCGATGGGCTTGGTGCTACGGTCCAACAGCGGGTGTACACGCCCGCTGATGGTGTTGGAAGTCCAGAGTTTGGTCCACATCATGTCGTTTCTACAAGCGAGTTGCCGGTGGAAGTGCTCATTCTCAACGACCGTCCAGTCCTCGTCTACGAACCGGCAACCATCCCCAAAAGTCCCGAGGAGACCTTCACCTATACGGTGCAAGCAAGCGATCCGGACGGTGTTGAACGGGTCCAAATCAAGCTGGGCGTGTACACGCCTATTGGCGGTTCGGAATGGGCCACTATGTTTGACGATGGCTCCAACGGGGGGGACCAAGTCGCCGGTGATGGAAATTACAGCATTCTTCTCTCCGTCAGGGAGGGCACCCCGATTGGCACCCATGAGGTTGCTCTCCGAGCGCTTGATTCCTATGGCGAACTCAACACCGGTTCCTCCGTCATCACGCTGGTTGAACCCAATGCACCGTCCGGCACTGGAGGAGGTTTGAGCACCGCTGTTCTCGGGGGCCTCGGTGTGGTTGTTTTTGCTGGGGCCGTCGTTGTTTTCACGCTAATGTGGCGCCGAGGAGGCCAAGGCGGCAGCGACCGGTTTGGCATGCAATGACGCAGCACTTCTGGGCCACTTTCTCTCACGAAGGTTCTCGGCCGACAATGGTTTAAACTCGTTCTAGGTGGGACCGGCTACCAGCGAGCGTAGTGTAGTGGTTATCACCGGGCGTTGCCAACGCCTGAACCCGGGTTCGAGTCCCGGCGCTCGCACCACTGCGAAGCATTTTGGACAAAATGGACCATGAATGTTTATGGGGTGAACGGACCCATAAGCCTTCGAGAGACATGACGGAAAGGCGGATAATTTTTGTCGGCAAAAAACCCCTCCATGCGTATGTGCGAGCGGTCGTGAAGGCCATGGAAGACGGTGACAGAGAGTTGCAATTGGTCGCACGAGGGGCGACCATCTCGAGAGCGGTCGACATCGCGGAAGTTTGCCGCCGTCGTAACGGCCACATAGCACAAGGTTTGCCTGAGACGGTCAACATCCAGCAGTTGAAATGTGAATCGGAGGAAGTGGAAGGCGAAAGCGGCGTTCGCACCGTCAGTGTTCTGCGCATTGACCTCGAGGGCGTTGGTGATGTTCCAACGACTCAGGAAAATTGATCGAGAAGCAGTACAAGCCTTCGTTCAATTTCAGCCGCCGTGGCTTCATACTTTTCATAGGCCTGCCCGACGGGATCTTCGAGTTCCCAGTCTTGGTCAATGCTGATGGCAGGACAATGAACTCCACACCCCATGGAGATGACCATGTCGAATGAACTTGGAGTCATTCCATCAATGGATTTTGGAATCATGCCCGCCGTCGAGATACCTCTCGATTCAAGTAACGTTGCCGCATGTTCTGCAATCGATGACGCAGGGTGCGTGCCGGCCGATGATGCCTCAAACCCCATCGATTTCGCCAAACCTTCGGCCATTTGCGAGCGGCATGAGTTTCCAACACAAACAAACAGGAGTTTCATGGACTGAAGAGGTCCGTTACGACTCTTCAACTCTTTCTCTTTAGTTTCTTGATAGTTCACATAGGTGGGCTGTCTCGGAATGGCATGCTGAAAGCACTGCTCATCAACTTGGGTATTTTTTCAGGTCTCTTCGTTCTGCACATTGTGTTCGCCGCCAACGCCATGGACATGGCGTTCACCGCCGTTGCCCTGCTCATCAGTTTCCAAATCATTGGCTTCGGTCCACTTACCGTCGCCCTCACGGGAAACAAGAACGCTGTTCGTCGCCAAACCTTGCGCCGCAGTTTTCTAGTGGCGTTTCCGTTGGCGTTTGGATTGGCGTGGGCCTACGGCGACATGGCATGGTCCATACCAGAAACGATTGGGGTGGTAGGTACGTCATTGGTCGTCCACCTCGCTTTTGACCGATACTGGCGTGAACAAGCCTGATTTTCCCAACGTGGTTTCGTGGGTGGGTTGAAGTAGGCCAATTTGGTGGTGTTATCATGGCGGATTCCCCAGTATCCATCAATCCTCCCGGCGGCAGTGCCCCCGGTTCAGAAGGGCCCTCCGCTCAAGAACAGAAGCAGATGGAGCAAGCATTTGCACAGATGAAACGCAAGATGTCCATGGAAGAGATTGGACGGAAAATCAAGCACAAAATCATGGTGCTCTCTGGAAAGGGTGGTGTGGGCAAGTCCACGGTATCCACCGGCCTTGCGCTTTCCTTAGCTCAACAAGGCCATTCAGTTGGTATCCTCGACATTGACATCACCGGACCGAACGTTCCGAAAATGATGGGGCTTGATGGCCGACGCCTCCACGTCGAAAACAAACGGATTCATCCCGCTCAAGGTCACCTCGGAGTGAAAGTCATCAGCATGGCCTTCCTTCTGGAAGACGAGGACACGCCAGTGGTCTGGCGAGGCCCAATCAAACTCGGAGCCATTCAACAATTCATTGGAGATGTGGAATGGGGCGAACTCGACTACTTGGTGATCGACTTCCCTCCAGGCACCTCCGACGAACCTCTGACAGTCGCTCAGTCCCTTCCCGACATCGACGGAATGGTCATCGTCACCACGCCACAACAAGTGGCTTTGCTTGACAGCAGGAAATCAATTACCTTTTCAGAATCGCTCAAAGTACCTGTATTAGGTGTGGTGGAAAACATGAGTGGCTTCACCGTTAACGGAAGTGCTGCGCCAGGAACCCAGGTCAGCATCGCCGGCCCGGGCGGAAAAACGCTGTCAGCCACGGCTGACGACCAAGGAAACTTCTCTGTAACCTTAGACATCTTCAAAGAAGGCGGTGGCAAGGACACGGCCGAGGAATTTGGTGTTCCCTTCCTAGGAGCTCTTCCCTTTGACCCTGGTTTTGTGCGGGGAGGTGATGATGGCGTCCATCGAATTGTTTCCGAGCCCGATGGGCCTTCCGCCGTAGCCTTTGCCAAAGTGGTTGCCGCAATCCAAGACCAACTGTCGGATGGCGCAGATAGCGGCCTTGAGATCATTTGAGGTGGCTTCATGACCGAAGTGCTGCCAACGCTGAAGAAACTTGAACGTCGCCAACAGGACATGGTCTTGACATACGAACACGAAACAGAATACACGGTCTCGTACGACGACTTGCGTTTCGCATGCCCGTGCGCCAAGTGCTCTCCAATGCGCAACGAAGACGACACCAGCCGGAGCCTTCGACGCCAAGTAGAGGCGCTTCCGGCCGAGAAACCAACGGTTCGGACGGTCGGGAAGTACGCCTTGTCGTTTGAGTGGATTCAGGGTTGTTCCAGCGGAATTTATCGCTTTGAACGCATTTACGATTTGGCCAACCGGCGCGACCCTGACCGAGGGAAGCCCTACGTTCACGGTGCATGGTAGAAAGAACGCTCTTTTTCCTAGCAGGTTGACGACGCTTTGATGAAGGGAGGGCATGACCCAAAACCGGAGTGAGCCAGAGTGCAGAGCATCTATCTGACTTGGATGATCAGTGCTTTGGCGCTGGGCGTCATTCTGCTCCCGGTGTTCAAACCCCCCTGGGCGAAGTTGTCGCTTCCACCGTTCGTTGACTTCTTTCGCCGTTATTGGGTTCACATTCTGATCGTGTTTGCGATTTACAACGCAAAAGACGTCCTTGACCAGGTCGACCGTTTGCTGATGGCGAGCACTGGACTTGACATGACGCCTTACATTTGGGCCATTGAAGGAAATTTGGTGTTGTGGGTTCAGCAAACGTTCCAGGCGGACTGGCTCACCACCACCCTCACGCATTTTTACGTCGCAGGTTTCATGTTTATCTGCTATGTCTCCATCTTCTATTTCGCATATTTTGACGACCGATGGTTGGCCGACCGAGTCACGCTTTCAATCGCTTGGGTCTACATCCTCGCCGTACCGTTTTACCTTTTCTTCAACGTCCGGGTGACAGGTGACACCATCCCTGAAATGGAGGCCCTCGCCTACACCCTGACACCGGAAATCGCTGATTGGTTCCGGCGCATCGACCCGTTCACAAACGGCATGCCTTCGCTTCACATCGGCATTCCATTTGCCGTCTGGCTTTGCTTGACGAGGTTTGACGATGACCGTCGTTGGAATCGGTACCGCAACACGGTCTTCGCCTACACCTTGCTCACTGCATTCACCATCATCTACCTCGGTATTCACTGGTTCCTCGACATCATTGGTGGAATGCTCATCGCAGGCGCCGCCGTTTCGATGGCCGACCGCACCTCAAACACCTGGTGGAAATTCTTTGATGAGCGCACGATGAACGCACGAATCGTGACGGTTCTGACTCGCCCCGGTCAAGCGTGGGCTTGGCTCCGCTCGCATGTTTCTCGAACCCTTCGACAGTACCGCACACCTTCCAGCCGAGAAACAGGACACATCGCTGTTGTCATCCTCATTCTTGTAGCGGCCGTTGTCACATGGGATTTGACCCACCGTTCACTGCCTGCTGGAGGTGTTGAAGCACCTGAAGCAGCCGCTGCCGCTGATGGTTGGTTGGTGACCTTGGACAATCAAAGCGAAGGCGTTTCGATGATGCTTCACAACCTCTCCTCGGATGATTTTGACTCAACAGATGTTGAGGTGCCGGGGCTTGATTTGAATTCATCCTATGCCCTTGAAATGGACCGTTTGGTCGTTTCCAATGGGACCTACCTCTTCGTTTACGATGTACATCAACCCCAAACCCATCTCAATGTCTTGCCCCTTGGTGAACATGAACATCTTCTTCTCTGTGAACGGGCTTCATCGTTGGTTGTGGCCTACACCATCCAAGGAGAATTGCAGGTGATGGATCTTGAAGGAACATCCATTGTTGAGCCCGGAGAGGGGACGGATGGCATTCAATCGATGACTTGTTCGGGTTCGGAAATCGCCTACGTCACCCAGGAACAACCCATGGAGGTGAACATCATTCAACTGGGGGTTCGTGGGCAAGTGGGATATGCGATCAACGCCTCAGCGTCCGAGGACGAGGATTCGATTCTAAGCTCGTGGGGGACGCCGGTCGATATGGAAAATGCAACCATCAAGAACATGACCTTCAATCGCGAGTACCTTGCCGTCACCGTGAATGTTTCAGCGACGGACCGCTTGGTTCTCTACAATCGAACCACGGCAGAACAATGGTTGGCCAGCAATCCGAAATACCATGTTTCAGACCTTTCGCTTGACTACGGTATCCTGGCGTGGTCGGTTCGAGATCACTTTAATCCACTTGCGCCACAAGCGAAATACCTCGATCGAGAAATCTACTTCACCGATTTGGCGACCAACACTTCGCATGTTCTTACATCGGATTCCAACGATCAGTGGGGTCCACAAGTGTTGGAACACCACCTCGTGTACTTCCAACTCGACGGCGAAGTTGTTTCGGTTGAGATTTATTCTTGGGAACCAGAACTTCGATTGTATTCCAGCATCGTGCTTCAGTTCGGCGTCCTCGCCGCCTTCTTTGTCGTTGCTTGGAACATGTGGCAGCGGCAAAGTGAACGTCGCTTGAGTCGTCAGCCGTGATAACGAACGCGAGTTCGAATGTCTTCGAGACGAGCGTGGACTTCAGTGGCCGATGGTACAGCCCCTCCCTGAAGTACAGGAGCTGGACCGAGTTCCTTTTCGGCATCAAGATATCCCTCGATGACCCAGTCAATGGCTCCTTCCCATTGTGGGTGAGATGCACCGAGGATTTCATCCAGAACGTGCAAGTCAATACCAAAACGTTCGACATCGTATTCGATGGAGGCGAGACCAAAATCGATGAGGTGAACATGTTCCCCTTCAATCAGAACATTGTTGGTTGACAAATCACCGTGTGTTGTGGCGACACGGTGGAGTCCTCGCACGGAGGCGCCAACCCGGTACAGAATAGACTCTGCCTTCTCTTTGGTGGTGGAAGCATCGTTGAGGACTTCAATGAGCGGTCGCCCGCCAAGGTGTTCAATGATGAGTTGCCCACCTTCGTAGTCAAGGTCCCATACGGATGGCACGGAGAGACCCGCTTTTCGAGTTCGAATCAGCAACCTTGCCTCACTGATCATCCGACGAACGCCCAACCGATGGTCGAGGTTTGGGTGACGCCATGACCGCGGACGTCGCTGTTTTCGGACGGCGGGTCTTCCGAACCACTCGCCTTTCCAAACTTCAGCCTCAGCGCCGAGGTGCAAGCGTTGGTCGGGCTTGAAGACCATGCATCGGCCACTAAGGTCTTCTTTTTGAACGTTCATGCCTATCCGTTCCTTCAAAAAGGGTTGAGTCTTGGGTAGTATGAGAGCCATGGCGGTAACCCTTCCAATGTGTTCGGTCGATTTCATGGATACGACCCTATCGGTTGAGGAACAAGCCGTTGCCGACCGTATCGAGGAACTCAAAACCCAGCTCGGTGAGGACTTGCTCATCCTTGGCCATCATTACCAACGAGACAGCATTGTCATGCATGCAGACTTCCTCGGTGATTCGTTCATGCTGAGCCAAAAGGCAGCGGAATCCAACGCAAAATACATTGTCTTCTGTGGTGTCCATTTCATGGCAGAATCCGCTGATATTCTGACCTCTGGAGAGCAGAGCGTTATGTTGCCCAATCTCCGTGCAGGCTGTTCCATGGCCGACATGGCCACCCTTAGCGAAGTTGAGGTGGCTTGGGAGGAATTGCTGCGAGAATCCGGACTCTCCGACCCGATTCACCGTTCGAATCCTGAAGATCCTGTCGGGGAAGAAGAGGCGTATCTCGTTCCTGTCACCTACATGAATTCAAGTGCAGATCTGAAGGATTTTGTTGGTCGCCATGGAGGTGTTGTGTGTACCTCTTCGAACGCAGAGGGAGTCCTTACGTGGGCGTTTGAGCGAGCAGGACCCAAAGGCGCCGTCTTGTTTTTCCCCGATCAGCACCTTGGACGAAACACAGGAATTTCCATGGGAATTTCAGAGAGCCGTATGCCGACCTGGACCCCAGGTATTGGCGCCATGGGTTCGCTTGAGGAGGCACGGATTGTACTGTGGCACGGGTTTTGCTCAGTGCACAAGCGTTTCACACCGCAACAGATTTCTGACTTTCGGACAGAACATCCTGATGGTTTGGTGGTGGTCCATCCCGAGTGCCCCAAGGAGACCGTTGAACTCGCTGACGCCAACGGTTCAACGCAATACATTCGTAATTTCGTCAATCAACAATCCGCTGGTTCCGCCATCGCCATCGGCACCGAGATCAACATGGTCGCCAGGTTGGCTCAGGAACATCCAGACAAACACATCGAGTGCCTTGACGAGGAAATTTGCCCGTGCTCAACCATGTACATGATTCATCCAGCCTACCTCATGGATGTGCTTGAGCGGTTGGTTGATGGAGAAGTGCCCAACCAAATCATTGTTCCAGCGTCGGTTCAAGAAGGGGCCTTGTTGGCCTTGAACCGAATGTTGGCCATTCTAAAGTGATTCAACCCAGAAGGGCTTGACCGCCTTTCCAGCCCGCCCACGCAAGGATTGGGCCGACCAAACTGGTGATGGAAACATAGAGCCCAGCTGTGCGCCATTGCCCCTCTTCGACCAAGGTGATGGTTTCCACTGAGAAGGTCGACATGGTGGTGAAGGCGCCTAAGAAACCCACTCCCAACAGCAGTGCTTGGCTTTCAGAAATCAATTGTGCAAGCGCTGCTGAAGCAACAACACCGAGCAAGAATGAACCGACCAAATTGACGCTCAATGTCGCCCAAGGGAACGATGATGTAGGCAACGTCTCGCTGATGTAAAATCGAAGAACTGCCCCTGTTGCGCCGCCAAGAGCAACAAGCAACCAATTTGAGAACATGCTTTGCTCACATCACCACGGGCTAAAATCTCTCCTTTCACGAATGGAGGACCTTTGCTCCACGGGCAGGGTCATTAGCCGCCTTTCCCTGGAAAAAGCATGAACCCCACCGTCTGGTTTTTGACTTCAAATCAAGGCAAGTTAGCCGAGGCCGCCCATCACTTTGCGAACATTGGCATTGCTGTCCAGGCTCTTGAGGTGCCCGATGGGACCGTTATTGAACCTCAAGCATCGGATTTGGAAACGGTTGCTGAGGCAAAACTTCGCCAGGCGCTAGGGCATCTTCCTCACGAAGGCGCTATGGTCATGGTTGAAGATGCTGGCCTGTTCGTAGAGTCTTTGGATGGTTTTCCGGGGGTTTACTCCTCCTATGTTCACGAAACCGTGGGCAACCAGGGCATGATTCGGCTTCTTGGACACCTTCAAAGCGATGACCCGGTGATGGCGAAGCGCCTGCGTTCAGCCTCGTTTCACGCCGTTGCTGCGTTATGGGACGGTGAACGTGTTCTCTTGGGAAAGGGGGAGTGCAAGGGTTCCATCGCTTCAGAAATCCAAGGTGATGGCGGATTTGGCTATGACCCAATTTTCATACCTGCCGATTTGGATGATGATGGGGAGCCCTTGACACCCGATGTTTTGGGGACGGTCAGCACCCACGGCAAAACCTTCGGGGCGGTTGATGTTGAGTTGAAGCATCGATTTAGTCATCGCAGGAGAGCCCTCGAGGATTTGATGCGCCAATTTCCTTCTCATGGGAATGAACGATGACCACTCTCCTCCATCATCGTCATAAAGAACCGATGATTGGATGGAGCGAGGGACATGGGATTCGCAAGGACCGCCGTTGGGGTGTTGTTCATCACCGTGCTGGGGTTCTATCTTTCCACGGTCGGTCAACTCACCGACCAAGCGAAGTGGGGCTTCGTTGCGGCTATGGCACTCCTCGCCTTTCTTTGGATCAACCTTGGGGGGAGCCCTCAACCAGCACGAAGGCCACGTCAATCACGTCCCAGCACCAAAGTTCGTGCAGGGGAACCCTCCGTAAATGAGGTGGAATTGGAGGAGGATGAGGAAGAAGAGGACGATGATCTTCCCGAACCCGTGGTCGCTTCTTCGCTTGATGGCGCAACACTACGGGAGCGTAAATTGGCCAAGATTGCTGCTGCAGAAGCGGCTCAAGCGAACTCTGACCAGGAAAACATCGGCGGTGAAAATGACGAACTCGTGGTTGAGGTCGAGCTGGAAGAAGTCCACGTGGCCGACGAATTTGTTGTTGATGTGAGTCCTGAATCCGTGGAGGACGCTGACATTGAAATCACCGTCCGGGACCGAAGAGAGCGCCACGAAGCCATTCGAGAGCGTATAAAGCGCCGTCGCATGGGCCAAATGGCCGACATTCGAGCCTCAACCGCCCAAATGTGGGAGGACCACGCGTCCGGGGAAGATTTGGTGGCACTCCTCCAAACACAAGGTCACGGCCACACCGTCTTGGTCGAGCCCGAACAACCCGCACCCGGCCATGTGTATGGTGCTACCTTTGTTCGCATCGATGAAGGTCGAATTCTGAAACTTCGCCTCCCACTTGATGTTGGATTCGAATCCGTTGGGCCTTCCCAAGCGGCCCAGCCGGAATTGCCAACGCTGCTTGGACCCGATGGAAAGGAACTTCCTCCGTTGATGGCCCCCGACGGCACGCCACTTGCTCTCCCACCCTTGCCTGCTGCAAGCAGCGCTTTGGATGCACTTCGCCAAGAAATGCAAGAATGAAGATTCCCTCTTGGGGATTCAACCGCTGACTATATATAGGGTCGTAGACAAATGTAACACGTTAGAGGAATACCAAATGCCCCCCGACACCCATACCACCTGCTGTTAGAGTGCCTAATTGCGGAACCGCCGCGGACATTGTCCGCACCGAGCGGATCTGTGCAGATAAAAGGCAAAACAGGTGAAATACATGGGTAACTGGAAAAAGAAAAAGGGAAACATCGGACGAAACAAGCAACGTCGCTACAATCGACGCTCCGGAAAAGTGGAGAACTTCAATCAACGGAACCGTCGGGCTGAACCACAGCCTGACAACTCCGACGAGAAACACCATCAAGCCAGGGGATTTATTCCTGAGGTCAAGGAACGAACCTTTCGTCATTGCACATGCGAAGGCATGGATTTGACGTTGAAGAACCAGCGGTTGTTGGAACTTCTACGGAAGGAGCCTCGAGGTTTTGATGCCACTTCGGGTGCAGCCAATGTGTTGGTGATATCGCAACGATTCCGACGCAATCATGCCCGTCACATGAAGCACTTTGTGGCGTTCCTTCGAGAGCAAAACATTTGCTATCGTTGAGGTTTGATGCATTCCTGATGGATCGTGGCCGAGCACACTCTCGGACAAGAGGGGGGCAATGGCGCCCCCTCGCCTTTGGCCGACAGGCTAAACTCCTCGCTAAGCCGATTTGAAGAGCATCCTCAGCGGTGCTTCCACGATGCTTTTTCACGGTTCATGAAGGCATGAACGCCGATTTCCTTGTCTTCACTGTCGAACAACATGGCGAAGGCTTCAGCTTCAATGGCTACACCTTCGGTCAAACCTACGTCCAAAGCAGCGCGTACGGTTTTCTTTCCAACCCGCAAGGCATGGGTTGACTTGCTACCGATGCGACGAGCCATGGCCATCACGGTTGGTTCCAATTCATCTGGTGCTACAACATGGTTGACCAAGCCGATGCGATGCGCTTCTTCAGCTGGGACCATGTCTCCGGTCATGATCATCTCATGTGCCTTTCCGTAGCCCACCAAGCGTTCCAATCGCTGCGTGGCGCCGTATCCGGGAATTAAGCCGAGGTTGATTTCGGGAGTACCAAAGGTTGAGCGAACACTCGCCACTCGAATGTCGCATGAACAGGCCACCTCGCACCCTCCTCCAAGGGCAAATCCGTCCACCATGGCGATGGTTGGTTTACTGAGGTTCCAAAGGGCTTCAACAGCGTTATTGGTGAATCGTTCTCGAATCACTTCGCTTCCTGCTCCGGCGAATTCCGTGATGTCAGCGCCTGCCACAAAGGCGTGGGGTTTGGCTCGCTTTCCTTCAACCGGGGCGTTGGGTGGGGCGCCTGATACAATCAGGACGCGCACTTCCTCCGCCTCTTCCATCCAAGCACATACGGCTTTGAGGGAGGCCAACACGTCGGCATTCAGGGCATTCAACTTGTCCGGTCGGTCAATGGTCATGCAAGCGATGAGACCAATGTCCTCGTCTTCGCTGATCGGGTGGAGTTCCACCTTCATGACCTCACTTTGTGGGGGGTTCATGGCACCACTGAGGTCCCACTTCTTCTTGATGTCATCGCCAGCCTTCAATGAACACAAACCAAGGTATGATAATTAGAAACGAAATCAACGAAACATGGCTGAGGGCAAAGAACCAATGGTCAGCGCCGTGGATATGGCGAAAAAATACGGCGATTTCATCGCCCTTCATCCGCTTAACGTCGAGGTACATGCAGGCGAATTTTTTGGCGTCTTTGGGCCCAATGGCGCTGGCAAATCAACGTTCATCAAACTCTTGACCGGCCAACTCCGTCCCAGCAAAGGGCGCATTGAGGTTCTCGGAGTGGACGCCGTTCATGACCCTCAAAAGGTGAAAGCCAACATTGGCATTGTGCCAGAGTCGGAGTCACCCCCCTCCTTCCTCACGCCGGCTGAGTTCTTGGAATTCGTTGCCCGATTGCGGGGCGTCGATGACATGAAGGCGAAAGTTGAGCATTGGTTGGAATGGTTTGGACTCGAGGAAAAGCGAGACACGATGTGCAAGGATCTCTCCAAAGGACAGCGTCAAAAAGTAATGCTTGCAAGTGCGTTCATTCATCGACCAAAGCTGTTGTTCCTCGACGAGCCGTTTGCAAACCTCGATCCAATTTACCAGCGGAAATGCCGAGTCTGGTTGTTGGACCATGTCGCCGATGGCGGGACCATCTTCCTCTGCTCTCACGTCTTAGAGATGGCTGAGCGGATGTGCAACCGTATGGCCATCATTAACGACGGCAAGGTCTTGGCCGCTGGAACCGTCAAAGGACTGAAACAATCGGAGGACGAAACATTGGAAGACGTGTTCATTCGTTTGGTCGGCCGCTCCATCGAAGACGTTGAGCGGTACAGCGATGAAGGGGCCGATGACGATTCGGAGGAATGAACGTGTCAGGCACCTTCATTGAATCGCGTTCCTGGACGGACGAAGATTTCAGCGAATCCGGCTCCCTTGGGACCTCCGCCCACGATGCCGTTCTAACCGAACCGCTTCGAGGGTGGTCCTCGTTCTCGGCGACCTTCAGGGTCATGTTCATCGAGGAAGCGAGGAAGAGCGTTGAATTCGCCAAGAAACGGCAAATGGTTCTCTTCCCTATGCTGTTGAGTTTAGTAACCGCCATCTCCACCATTGGCTTGCAGTTTTTGGTTGGGGACTCAACGGCTCAATCAACGGATTTGGATTCCAAAACGTTCACTTGGCAAGAATTACGATTTGCGCTCCATCTGCCGATGTTCATGTTCTCGTTGGGGATGGGAACGTTTGCGTTCATGGGTCGCGACGCCATCATTCGACGGACGGGCACCAAAAATTTCCTTCTTGCCGCCCCTGCTCTCCAACCACTCCCAAACTCCATGGCACACTTCGCCTATTTCGTGAAAGATTTGCTGTTTTACGTCCTCCTCATCCTCACGCCCATCATTGCCGGCATGGCGCTGGGTATTCTCTTGGATGGCGTGGCTGGCATTCGCACCCCGCTTCTTTGGAGTTCACTTCCTTGGACTTGGCTCGCCATGGCCACCACCCTCGGTCAAGGATTAGCCCTCTCGTTCCTCGCTTCATCGCTCTGGCTTCGAGGCCGCCCGTTCACGGTGGTTGGGCCCCTGCTCATCGTCATTATCGGTGTGGCCGTCGGCGTTGGATTCCTCCCAGTCGACCTGCTGTTGTGGGGTCTTGCTGCTCAATCAAGCCAGAGTGGTTTGGCCATTATCCTCGGATTGATGCTCTCATTGGGTCTTGGTTTGGTGTCATCGCTGTTGATTCTTGATGACTTTGATGTCAGCGTGGTTGAACGCGGGGACCTTCTTGCACCGGTTCATGCTCGCCTCGGCTTCCTTGGCCGTGGGCACATTCGACTTATTGTAGCAAAAGAATTTGTTGACCTCTTTCGGTCAGGCGCCATCAAAAAAATGACCGTTTCTTACGCCATTCCGCTTCTGGTGCTCTTGGGTATGGCCTGGTTGGTGGATTTTGCAGAAGCCCCCATCCCCATCAACCTCCTCTCTTACGCCCCGTTTCTGGGATTCTTTGGTTTCAATTTCTATTCGTGGTTGACCATTCTTGATTCGCCCGATTTCATGAACGGCCTTCCTCTGAAAGTGCCAGATTTGATTCGAGCCAAGGTTGTGGTTTACTTCCTCGCCACTTCGTGGATTTCGCTTATTTTTATCGTTCTGATGGCCTGGCGGCTTGATGAATGGGGCTCGCTTCCAACCAGCATCATCGTGATGTTTGCCAACTCGGTGTACATCGTGGCGCTAACCGCCTTCTTGATGGGGTTGCGGCCCAACAAAGCAATTTTTGATGCATCCATCATGATTTGGTTTTGGATTGGTACCGTCCTTCCTTTGCTTGGATTGTTCCTTCTTTCTTTCACTCAAGGGGATGTGAGCCTGTACGGAAACTGGTGGGAGCGCGCCAGCCAGGACGGCTTGGCTGCCACCGCACAAATGTACGATGAATCAATGGTTCAGCAAGGCTACATGGGCATGATTGCCATTTCGATTGGTCTCATTTTTGCATCTGCCTTGCTTTGGAAATTAATGGATAACCGCTGGGGCCGGTCTGAGTTCTCAAACTAAACTTCTCCGTCAATAGGGGGGGTATGTTCTTGAGCGGTGGCGACGGGGGTTTGTTCATGGCTCAAGTGGTGGCAGTCTGCGGAATGCCCGGCTCTGGGAAAGGGGAATTCGCTGCCGTTCTCTCAGCGTCAGGGGTCCCCATCGTCTCCATGGGGGACATGATTCGTGCAGAAGTGCGTTCTCGAGGATTGGAAGAGGAGCCACATGTCTTTGGTCAAGTAGCCGCCTCACTGCGTGCTGAACACGGTGAAGAGGTATTGGCCGTGCGACTCTGCGACCGAGTTGATGAACTCCTGGGAGAGCATTCGTTGGTCCTCATTGAGGGCCTGCGGGGCACAGCAGAGGATGCCGTTTTTTCAGCACGATGGGGTAGGACTTACCGCACTTTGGCGATAGAAGCAGATAGCGAACTGCGGTTCCAACGGATCCTTCAGCGTGGGCGGTCAGAAGACGGGGACCGAGAAGCGTTTGAAACGCGAAATGAACGAGAGCGCGGTTGGGGCCTTGACCGGTTGATCATTGAGGCCGACGATGTCATCCAAAACGACGTGGACTTGGAGAAATTCCAGGTGAGATGCAAGGCTTGGCTTGAGGAAATTCTTGCTGTTTAAACCCGTTTACTCGAGCGGATGGAATTCGCCACAGCAGGGCGTTTTACGAGCGATTTTCACCCAAGTGTTATAGTCGGGGAGATGTTGTAGCAGAATGCAATCGAGGGCGTTGGTGACCATGGCAAGAAAAAAAGGCGGTGGCGGCGGGAGGCAACGAGCCAAACAACGAGCGCAATACGATGAGCTCGACAAGTACCCAGTCATGCCCCCGCATGCCTTCGCACGAATCGTTCGCGATAAGCAAACGCTGAACATCATTTACCAAATCATCGAACCTCCGTTGACAAAGAAAGAACAAGAACAACGCGATGAAATCATGGACATTTTCATCCGCTCTTTGACCGCTAACATCGAAGAAATTGATTCCAATCCGGAAGCTTATGTCCGAACGGCTATGGACAAAGTCATCAAAGCCTACAGCATGAAAATCAACAAGAAATCCAAATCAAAACTTTTCTACTATCTCCGTAGAGATCTCATCGGCTACGGTAAGATGGACGTTTTGATGAACGACGTCAACGTTGAGGACGTTTCGCTTGACGGAACCAATGTGCCAATTTTCGCCTATCATCGCAAGTTTGAATCGGTGGAAACCACGTGCCTTTGGGCGACGGATGATGAACTCGAATCCTACGTTATCAAACTCGCTCAACGTTGCGGGAAGCACATTTCGGTTGCTGAACCTTTGTTGGACGCGACCCTCATGGACGGCTCTCGTATCGTCATGAAACTGGGGCATGAGATTTCAACTCGCGGCTCGGCTTTCTGTATCCGCCGTTTCAAGGACGACCCGTTCTCACCTGCCGACATTGTAGCGTTCCGAACCATGTCTTCGTTGATGGTGGCTTACCTTTGGATTGCGTTCCAAAACGAAGTTCCAATGCTCTTCGTCGGTGGTACGGCTTCTGGGAAAACAACAACGCTGAACGCCATGTGTATTTTTATTCCGTGGCAGATGAAAATCGTCTCCATCGAATCCACCCGTGAAGTCAACATCCCGCAACCCAACTGGGTTCCCGGGTTGACTCGGCAAGGGTTTGGTGGTGAGAACGACGACGGTGTCATCGGTGAGTTCGAATTGCTCAAAGCAGCGTTGCGTGAACGACCTGAATACATTATTGTGGGTGAAATTCGTGGTGCTGAGGCTTATGTTTTGTTCCAAGCCATGGCTACCGGACACTGTGCATATTCAACGGTTCACGCAGACTCGGTCCCCTCACTGGTTCACCGACTCGAGAACAAACCGATCGACATCCCCCGTGTGCTGTTGCCCGCTTTGGAGGCCTGTTGCATTCAGATTCAGACCCGTATCAACGGCCGTCGTGTACGACGGACGAAGCAAGTCGTGGAGATTGTCGGTATCGACCCCAACTCAATGGAAGTCATCACCAACGAAGTGTTCCGGTGGGACGTCACCAACGATGACTTTGTCTTCAGCGGAAAATCGTACGTTCTCGAGAAGATCATGGTCAAAATCAACTACAGCCAAGAAGAAATGCGCCGTGAATTGAGGACACGAAAGCGTATTTTGGAATGGATGGTTTTGAACGATATTCGAAAGGCTGACCAAGTTTCCCAAATCATCACGGAGTACTACGTTCGACCTAACGAGATTCTTGCTCGCGTGGACGGGTTGAAGTGAGGCGGCGTACCCAATCACGGTGATAGCATGGACTTGACAGCATGGCAACGCATCTGCAATCGGCTCCTTGGGCCCTTTGTCAAAAAGCGTGCCCGAGCTGACAAAGAACTCTCTGCGAACCTCGTGAAAGGCTCCATGGGCATGATGCCAGAAGTTTACCTCTCCACCGTCATCGTGACATCCATCGCCATTACGCTGATGTCGTGGGCCTTTGTAGGTGTCTTTTTCATCCCTGACATCGGCGTTATCGCCTTCTACGAAGGCATACAGGATTCAGCAAGCGTCAATCCGTGTTTTGAATGGGAATACTGGAATCCAGATCTGATAACCCCTGGACTTCCAGGAAACGGCTGCCCAGAATTCGCCCTCCAGGTCTTCCCACCGGCGTTGAAAGTCATTATCGTCGCCCTCGGCGGATTCGTGGTCCCTTACGCCGCCTTCCGCTACAACAAAGGCGGCGCCAGTCGAGAAGCTACTCGCCGTGGAGACATGATTGAGAAGTACCTTCCTTACGCAGCCTCCTACACCGCGGCCATGTCAGCCGCCAACGCCACGCCATCCAAAATTTTCCGCTCACTTGCCATGAACAAAGACATCTACGGAGACGTGGCTGATGACGCTGCTATGATTTATCGCGACGTCACGCTCCTTGGTTACGACTTGATCACCGCGATGAAAATGAGCGTTGACCGGGCCGCTTCGGTTTGGCTGACAGAATTTTTCCAGGGGATGGTGGGAACCCTCACTGCCGGTGGCCAGCTCAAACTCTTCTTCTTGAATCGAGCCGAGCACTACATGCGTGAAAACCGTACTCGCCTCGGCCAATTCCTTGAGTCGATTGCCCTTTTGGCCGAGTCGTACATTGTGGTCGCCGTCGCTATGCCGCTGTTTTTGATCGTCATGTTGGTCATCATGTTCTGGGTTTCAGGTTCGGGTGCTCAGATGAGCGAGGGCATGCTTTACGGCATCGTCTTGGGATTCATCCCGATGATTCACATCGCCTACGCCATTCTGGTGTGGACAAGCAGCAAAGAGCAAGATATGTAGGGGGTGAGGTTCCATGGCGCGCAAAAAAGAGAAAATCGTGGTCAATCTCGACCTTCCCAAAGACGACACAACGCTGACCAGACTCTACATCATTCTCTTTTTCTCCATTATTCTTGGACTAAGTAGCGGGCTTTTCTGGATTTCAAACTCGGGCTTCGTTCCAACCGCCAACGGCGAACCGATGTTCACCAACCTTTACTGTGGCGCAACCGCCCAGGACGAACTCGGAAATCCAACCGGTGAATACTTCCAAACCAACCAGAAACCAAGTTACACCGCGAACCAAACATGCACAGTGCTTCAGGATCGCCCTGACCGCATCACATGGGAAGATGAGGAGTGGAACATGGTGACTAAACGTGGGAAAAATTTCGATGTCCCCGGAGTCCCTGAATCAGCAACTGGCGGTGCACCGGTTCTCCAACCACTTTGGCTCAACTACACGGTTGATGCTTCGGACGATTACGATTACACCGTGGCTATCCGCACCTCGTCAGGAGACATCCTCGAGTACGAGAACGAGACCGCCAACTCGGGTTCCAAACAATTGTACATGACCACAATTCCTCCAGATACACGATACGAAGTTGTGTTTATTTCATCTCAGGAGGGGCAATTCCTCCAAACGATTACCTTTGACATGACGGTTCACTACCAAGACGGTATCCCCACCAACATGAACAACAAATCCCTTTGGCTCGGTCCAGCGTTGGAAGTCGGTCCACTGAAGGTTCACCCTACCATTTTCTTGAACTTCTTTGGTTTGACGTTCTTCTTCTTCATCTTCCCCGCTTCCTATTATTGGGAGAAAGTTGAGAACGCCAAGAACGAAGTCGAGGAAAAATTCCCTGATTTCCTTCGAGACCTTGCAGAATACTGGAAAGGTGGACTTTCGATGACTGTCGCCGTTCAAACATTGGCAACATCTGAATACGGTGCGCTCAATGACGAAGTCAAGAAAATGTCTGATCAATTGAGCTGGGGTGTCAAATTTTCAGACGTGATTGGCCAATTTGCCGAACGGGTTGGTACCCCGCTTGTTCGTCGGGCAATTACGCTGATTGCAGAGGCAGACCGGGCCGGTGGAAAAATTTCAGATATTTTGGTCACGGCAGCGAATGACTCTCGTGAATTGAAGTTCCTCGAGGCAGAACGTCGACGTGCCATCGGGTCGTACATTGCCGTTATTTGGACCTCCTACTTCGTTTTCCTGGGCGTCATTGTCGTTCTTGCTAAGGTGTTTATTCCTGCCATCGCCGGTTCAAATTCGGGTGGTGAAGATGGCGGAGATAGCGGTGGCCAGACCATTGGAAACATGACCATTCGAAACATCGACCCCTTGTTTTTCTTGACGATTTTCTACTATGGCGTGACCATGCAGGCCCTTGGAAACGGTTCCATGGCTGGGCTCATGGCGACCGGACGTTTCTCAACCGGGTTCAAGCACTCCGGAATGATGATTGTCGTGGCTTTGGTCATCTTCAATTTCGTCGCTTTCTCTCCCGACTTGATTGGCATAACCGAGGTCCCAGGGCTGAATCCTTCCTCTGGAACGTTTGTACCTTCGCCGCTTTACTTTGGAGGTTGACGTCATGCGTCAAGACGAGGAGGCGCAAATCCATATTTTGGAAATGCTGACGCTGTTTTGGCTGTTTTTCATGTCGGCTACGTTTTTGATTCGGGTTCACGTTCCCGATTCTGCTTCAGTCGCCCTTGATTCCTCTTTGGAGATGGCTGCAGACGACGCCATCCGGTACGGCTTGGGATTGGAGGCCGAGATTGACGGCGAGAACCGCCTTGAGGAACTGCTGGCAAGCGATGACCGAGAGGGTGCCTGTGAACTGCTTCAGTCGGCCATTGCTCCCGGTAAGGAGGCTAATTGCTGGCTGGCCAAGGACAGTTCCGTCGCTACTCCGCATGGCACGGTCGGAACTCCATCCGGCGGGACCGTTGCTGTGCACCATCTCGTGGTTATCGGTCCCTATGTTTGGACGGTGACGCTTGATGTGTGGGCCCGTGGAGGTGGTGCCTGATGCGCTCAACGTCTCTTAGCGAGGCTAAGGCCGGACAGATGTTGTTGGCTACCGGCGTTGTTTTGCTGATGTCCCTCCTCTCCATGGCCATTTTTGGTGTCAAAGTCGCCGGCCTTACGCTGCCTCACGACCCTGCCTCTGACGATGTAATTGACACGACTGAGCAGGTCCTTGAGTCGATTCAACCTCTCACACAAGCACGAATGGATTTGTGGATGGATGGGGGACTTGAGCCCTTGGAGGCTGCAGAATTGGGCTTTGAAACCGTGCACGATGATTACCTTCACCATGGTGAACTACGCGGAGTAGAAATCAAGTTGACCAACATGGTCTTGCTGGAAGTTGATGCCACCACCATCGAAGTTAGTGCTGAATTGGGCGTCTCCGATGGAGAAGCCATGTTGAATTACGACGTGGTGTTCAGACTGGAAATTCAATCTTCGTGATGAGCATCCAAGGCACGGTTCAAGAGCGCGTAAATTCGTTCAACATCGCTCTCCTCGCGAGTCGGGTCAACCATCGGCCAACTGGCAATTTTTGACCGCTCAATCAATCCAGCTTGAATGGCACGAATGCGAGAGAAGTTGGCCAAGTATCGATCAGAACGTCGATAGGAATGGGCATCCCTTGATCTCAGCATGTCCTGATGGGCTCGCTCTTCGTCGACCACCATCACCACGCCCAATGCAACACCGCCGGCATCTTCCCAGGCTTTGAGGAGCCGAGCGTTTGGGATGACATGAACGCCCTCGATCAGGAGGTCAATTCCTTCTCGCCGGGCTCGTTCCACGGTAGCCGTTACTCCGGCCTCAACGGCCAAACACGTTTCGTTCCAGTCAAGCACGGGCTCACCACTGCTCCCCCTCGAGAAGGAAGAGCGATGCAGGGCTTCATGCTGCTGTTCATGGTCCGTTACCCGCATAATCTCCCGGATGGCATCGGTGGACATGACACGGGTGAACCCGGCTCGTTGGGCTAACCCGACGGCGGCGGTAGATTTCCCAACGCCGGTCGCTCCAGCGAGGATGAGCAAGCGTGGGGGACGCCTTGAGATGGCTTGCGCAGTACGCTGCGCCATCCCTACGTTCCGGGTCATGAGCAGAAGGAGACCGCACGAGCACATGAGGCTTCTGTCGTCTTCAATACGCCCGCCGCAAATTTTCAGTCGAGAAATACCACCGATGGCCCTTTGAAGCGTGTTGGCTTGGAAGAATCATGGCCGAAGAACAGATGTGGATTGGTGGAGAATGGTGCGCTGCTGAGAACGGTGAAACCAGCGATGTATTGAACCCTGCAACGGGTGAGGTCATGGCTACGGTTCCAAAAGCAACCGCTGGGGACGTCAATCGCTGTGTTGAAACATCACGAACAGCGTTTAACAACGCCGACTGGAAGTCAATGGATCCTGCACAACGTGGGCGCATTCTCAACAAAATGGCTGCCGTCACTTACGCGAAGGCCAAGGAATTGGCCGTGGTAGAGTCTTCCAACAATGGAAAGACTTTCCGCGAGGCCCTCTCTGAGATTCGTTATGGCGCATGGACGCTGGAATACTTCGCAGGTCTCACTGACAAAATAGAGGGAAGCACCATTCCTGTACCTGGGTCTCGCCTCAACTACACCTTGCGCCAACCACTCGGTGTCACGGCTCACATTGTTCCGTGGAACTTCCCGCTTCAACTCGCCCTTCGTTCCATCGCTCCTGCCCTCGCCGCCGGATGCACGGTCATCGCTAAACCCGCTTCTTGGACGCCAGTCTCCCTCTTGGCGTGGGCTAAAGCCATCGATGAGGCTGAAACAGGCTTGCCCACGGGCGTGCTTCAAGTGTTGACTGGATCGGGTGCCCTTGCAGGAGATGCACTGGCTGGACACCCCGGCGTTGATGGCGTGGTGTTGACCGGTGGCGTTCCAACTGGAAAAACCGTGATGGCTAAGGCCAGCGAGCAATTGACTCCTGTCACCCTCGAGCTTGGTGGTAAAGGTGCCAACATTGTGTTCCCTGATGCCAACCTTCGCTACGCAGCAAAAGCCATCTGTTTTGGAATCTTCATGAATGCAGGACAGATGTGCTGGGCTGGGTCCCGCTTGCTGGTTCACGAAGATGTTCACGATGAACTCGTAGAAGCGGTATGCGCAGAAGTCTCGAAATGGCCTGTTGGGCCAGGTATGGAAGAAGGCGTTCGCATGGGCAGTCTTGTCCATGAACGCCATCGAGCAGAGGTGCTTGGGAAGTTGGAAACCGGACTCGCTGAGGGCGGCTCGTTGGTGCTCGGCGGAAAGGCGCTTGACCGAGACGGGGCTTTCATGGAGGCCACCGTGGTGACCGGTGTGGACCGTTCACACCTTCTTTTCCAGGACGAATTGTTAGGCCCGGTTTTGGCAGTCACTTCTTTTTCATCGGATGATGAAGCGCTTGAATTGGCCAATGATACGCCCTTTGGATTGCTCAACGGAGTGTGGACGAACAACCTCAGCCGAGCCCATTGCTTTGCACGAGATTTGGAGTGTGGCATGGTTTCCATCAACGAATACCCCATCACGTTCCCACAGACGGCCTTCACTGGCTGGAAGCATTCTGGAATCGGTGTTGAGCAAAGCCAAGATGCCCTCAGGTTCTATACCAAGGTCAAGAACGTGAACGTGAAGTTGTGAGGTGGTAAGTTGGCCATTGAAATCGATCAGAAGGGGTCCATTCGCATCATTAAAATGGCAGGTCAAGCCTCCACCCAATCGTTTTCCACAGCCTTTCTTCCAAAGATTGCGGAAGCCATTGATGCGGGGCTTAAGGACAGTGAGACGAAAGCCATTGTATTGACCGGCGAGGGTCGCTTTTTCTCCGCCGGCGCAGACATTAACGCGTTTCAAGAGTCCATTGACAACGGCACGGCACCCGGGCTGATTCGAACGTTAACGGGCGTTCTCCACCCGTTGCTACAACGCATTCGAACTTCGTCTACCATCGTCGTTGCAGCCCTCAACGGGGTATCAGCCGGTGGTGGCCTGGGCTTAGCTCTGTCCTGCGATGCTCGAGTTGGTACATCCGATGCCCGCATGG